>Ga0193752_1000032_pt1 | contig 233176 bp, 178 predicted proteins | sample H1c1metaG_FD_144924 | JGI IMG/M metagenome (GOLD analysis project Ga0193752, IMG submission 144924) | Soil microbial communities from a riparian zone of the East river system, Colorado, United States - H1c1 | ecosystem: Environmental > Terrestrial > Soil > Riparian zone | place: USA: East... | reverse complement strand
GTCAACGGTCATATCGCTGCCTTTCATAGTAACCTGCTGCACCGATGTCCTTACGCCCAGCGGTCCCGTTGTGACTACCTCAACGCGTACATCGCGTATAGCGGGATCCATCGTGAACAGGGTTACCGGCAGTTTCACTTGTTCTTCGGGTCCTAACACACGGGGCAAGGTAGCCAGGACCATCAGCGGTTTGCGCACCGGTGTTGCCTTGTCGACTTTACCATACGCGCCCTCGTGAGCAGCCACGACCATGGTTTTGACAGAGCCAACGTATTGCGGCATTATAAAACGATGTTCCCGTTCTCCCTTGACGAGTGTGAATGGTCCGAAGAATTTCGCCACGGGAACAAATCGATTGGCTTTGGGATCGTCCTCCTTGCTATTCGCCTCGGAGTCACCACCAATGGCCATGAGACGTTCCAGGCGCGCACCAAACGCACCCATTACTTCGTCGTAGACATCCCAGGTTTTTACGCCCAGTGCCTCTCGTGCATAAAAACGGTTCCAGGCGTCGGGTGTCTTAAAGCGGGTCAAATCCAACAGACCCTCGTCCACAACGGCAAGGGTATACGTCATCTCCCGGCCCGTACGCTCCGAAACTTTTATTACCACTTCCTTTCCAGGCTCCAATACGTCCGGCATCGCGATTACGGGCTCCAGGTGGGTTTTCGGATCTTCGACCAGGACCGGGATAACGCCATAAAGTCGCATAGGCAGGTCGTTGGAAGTTTGTGCATGTGGCTGAATAAGGGTTACATGCACAAATATGTTTGGGGTCATCTCTGGTGTAACCTCAAAGATGAATGGCGTCTCTCCCTTTTTCGTATCTACCCACGCCGTACGAAGCACCTTGCTACCGTTCTCGATACTCACCAGCGCCCTTCCTTTGTCGCTGCCGGGGATCTGCATGGTGGCACGCTCGCCGATCGCATACTTCGGCTTGTCGGAGCTAAAACTCAACATCGTAGCGCCCTCACCACCTTGCTGCGCACGGCCAGCCCATCCTGGCCAGTCAATGTAAACGACCTTACCGGTGGCATGTCCCGATATAGGGTCGAATGCCTTCACGAAGTAGCGTCCCCATTCCGGATACTTGATCTTGAATCCCCAACTGCCTTTTCCGTTCTGTGTGGCTATTTTCCCGGTCAAGACTGGCTGTGCGTAGGCAGCCGACATAAAGCTGGCGTTGTCATCTTCGTTGTCCCACCACCAGCGCCAGTCGAGCTTGTACACAGACACCTCGATATTGTCCCGGCTAACAGGATTACCCTGTGCATCCACTGTCACAACGTCCACCCTATGCGTGGTATCGGTGAGCAACATACCCCTCGCCTTGTCGCCGGGCGGAAGACGAAGGCCTGCAAACGAGACGAACGGATAATAGGGTAACGCAAACCGATCAATGCTAAAGTTGCCACTCTCTTCGAATGCTTTTCCTCTAAACACAGCGGTGAGCATTCCGGGGGCTACGTCCGCCGGCTCCAGTGTCGCGCTCACGCGGGCATGCCCGCTGTCGTCCGTATATCCGTCGAAAATGCTTTGTGCTTCGCTGTAAAAGGGTCGCGAAGGATCGTCGAAAGTAAAATCAGGATAGCGGGCAAATTTGGTTTCTGCGCGTGTGAGTACTACTTCAAACGCCGTACGCAGGTTACGGCCGGGGGCACCGTGAAGCCAGTTCACTTGCAGATCGCCACTGATGTTATTCTTACCCGCCGTGAGCCTGTCTACGCCGAAGTCGAGGTTGATCTTCAACCGGTTTGGCTTCACCGTTTCAATTCTCACGGGCTGCATGAAGGTGGCACCACCAACCTTTACGGTCGTTTTCCAGGCGCCGGTGGGCGCGTCATTGGCAGTCGCCGTGGCAAACTTGTAAAATCCATCCCTTCCGTTCGCACGCACGATACGTGAGGTTATCCGGCCCTGCGGATCCTGCAGTTCGAACACAACGGGATGGTTAGGGGGTAAGAGTTTCAACTTGTCCTCAAGCAAGAACGTAAGGTAAAGCGAGTCGCCCGGGCGCCATACACCACGTTCTCCATAGATAAGACCCTTTAAACCGTTATCGACCCGTTCGCCACCGACATCGAAGTTGCTAATGGATAGTGACTCGCCCTCTGAAACTTTCAGATACCCACGTTGCCCGCCTTGCTTTGCTATGACCATGTAGGGCGTACGGTCGGTTGTCAACGACCCTTTCCCGTCGTTATCCGTGCTCGCAGTCCCGATCAGCTGCTGCTGGAAATCGTATACCTCGAGCGAGACACCTTGCAGCGGTTCGGTGGTCTTCAGGTCATTGACAAACACGATAAGTGTACCGTCACCACCGCGTTTGGCCAGCAAGCCCAGGTCTGACGCCAGCACATTGCGGCTGATATTCCGATTACCCACATAATAGGAGTTGTGGCAGGGATTGTCGCGCTGCTCCCAATCGTAATCATTGCCATAGTAATAGTCGTCATACGAGTCCCAGCTGCTGCCCTCGCCTTCCTGATCATCCCAATCATCCTGAATCACTTCCGCTTCGGTTGATGGTCCGCTATCGGCACAGACATATGCCAGGTAGTTGCGTTTGAACGCAAGGTGAACCTGGTAAATCGCTCCTGGTTCAGGCGTAATCAGCTTTGAAAGATCCAGGGTAAACCGGTTCCATCGCCCAAGGTCAGCAACCCCCATGTTTTCGAGTGAGATCGTCTTTTGCAATACCGGACGCCCTACCCGCCGAAGCTCCGCAGCCCCATCGTAGTTATTCACCTGGAAGAACTGCAGCACGTTCTTCTCGAATATTTTAATGACACGAATGTCGACGGCTTTCAGATTGACCGCTTCAAAAGGCATCACCAGGCCATCCGTTGCCGGAAGAATTGATCCTTTGCCCAAAAAACGCACGGCCGGATCCAGCTTTTCGAACTGCACCTGGAGGGTTGTGTCATTGGCGAGCGTACGATCGAGGACGTTGCGTATACCGCGACTGATCGTCAAGGATTTGTCGCCCGTTTGCCTTACTGACGGATAGATGTTCAGTTCATTGTCTCTTACCTCCAGATCGACGGTGCCTGCCTCTTGCAGATCAACAAGCCCATCAAGCGACTGCCGTGCCCCCAGGGGATCCGAAAACTGAATGACGATGTGTTGGCTGGAACCCTGATCTACGCGCACACTCATGATCTTGAAATCACCGAGTCGCGGAATGGCTACCGACAGTTCACTGCTTCGATCCACCTGAATGCGCTTGCCATCAATCGCTAATCGCACCAGACTTGCCTCGTTCTTTCGCGCAACTTCTTCAACCGTGAACGTGTGTTCGCGGCCATCGCCGCCGTGCACCCACTGAATTTTAAGTTCCTTTCCATCTTGCTCGGCAGTGATAGTCTTCTCGATTTGCTCATGATCGGCGTAATCTGCCGTAGCTACCGTACCCTCGACTTTAACTTTGGTCAGTTCTGTACTTACATAAGGTTTGACGTTAGTTACAATAACATCGAAGTTTTGAGGAATAACCTGGAAGCTGTACTCAAAGGTTTCAAGTCCTTTCGGCATATCACGAATTTTCGACAGTTCAAATGAAGCTTCATAGCGCTGCCCTGAGGTGAGTCGTTCATCGGGCCGAAACTCGATCGTCCGACGATCGAGCCATACCGCGGTACCGCGCACGGAAGGACTAAAGGAAAACAGCTTCACGGATGTAGGCGCACCCACACTGGTGGAATCAACCAGGTCCTGTGCAAATCCAATCTTGATAGTGGACCCGGAGTTAATGACGCCCGATGTATAACTGCCGACGTACTCGGCGAAGGCCGGATTCATGGTGAGAACCGGTGGCTTCTTACCCGTGCTATTGATGGCATAGAAAATACCAACAATGACGACCAAAAGGGCTGCAGCGACGGCGACAACCTTGGTCCAGGAATGCTTTTGCATAGAATAGGGAGATTTCACAGAAATATCAACAAAATAACGGTTCGTTGATGCATTCCGTGCGGGGGTAAGGGAGATAAAAAATAAAGCCTCTTTACCCAGTCAGAGGCTTTATTTGTATCATGCTGCTAACGGTGTTAAGCTTATGATGTCATGAGTTTCTGCCCACGATCGAATCATCCGAAGAACCAATCACCGAAGAATGGTGATGATTCCGAAATATTTAAACCTATTTGGAGCCCAAGGTATTCGATATGAATAACAGACATGGTCACCACATACTTAACGGCTAAAGATAGTGCTGAAAAAATGTTCTATACAAGCGAAAGACATAAAACCCCCGAAAACCGGGGGGCCAAGGTTGTCGCAACAACCTATAGTATTTGACAATTCTTTAAACGTATTTTAATATACAAGTGATGTTTACATTTACGCAGTTACATTTGGAGTCAAATAAAGCATCCTTAAATCGACAAATCATTACCCGAACAAATCAACAAGTAGCTTGAACGATGTATATTTGGTAAACAGCCCCGAAAGTTTCACTGAAGTGAAGAAAACCATTACTGTTCTTGTTGCAGACGATCATCTGTTCATGCGCGAAAGTCTGCGGGGCATGCTGGAGAAGACAAATCTCGTCCGGAAAATTTACGAAGTCGAGAATGGTCAGCAGGCCATTGACACGTTATCCAGTCATTCCGTTGATATCGCTTTGCTGGATGTGCGCATGCCGTTAAAGGATGGTTTTGAGGTCCTTGAATATATCCACAAGCAAAATCTTTCTACCAAGGTCATCGCCCTTACGGCGTTCGACGAAGAAGCCATGATCTTCAACCTGATGCGTACAAAGGTTTCGGGTATCCTGTTTAAAAAGTCGACTCATCAACAAGAGATTCTTTCTGCGATTAGCGCAGTGATGGATGACAAGAACTACTACAATGAAAAGGTAAACATCGTCATCCATGCGAATCCGGACGGGATTAACCATCCACCGCGAATAAAGTTGTCGGCGCGGGAGTTCGAAGTGATCGTGCTATTGTGCCATGGCCTGAGCACGAAAGACATTGCCGAAAAGCTTTATTTGAGTGAGCACACGATCGAGGGTTATCGCAAAGACATCATCCGCAAAACCAATACGCGAAACACCAATGAACTCATCCATTACGCATTGAGCAACGGAATCGTCAAGCCGTAATGGCGCCTGAGATTGTTCTGTCTAAAACTCATGCTCTGAGTGGGTACGAAACGACGAACAACGTTCCTTTCGTTATAGGCTCCGTAGTGACATTCGCCCCAATCAGTTCCGCGCGCTTCTGAATACCGGGCAGGCCGCGACCTTTGTCCCTTCTTTCCGACGATGACCGCTCCCGGCCAATTCCGTCATCCTTTACTTCGATCTTGAGTTGCGTTTCGCCCCAATACATTTTCATGTTGATGTTCCACGCCAGGGAATGACGCATAGCATTATTCACGATCTCCTGAACGATCCGGAAGAGAAGCAGTTCATCGTCGGCCGGAAGCCGATGAGCTTTTCCCATTTCCAGGAAGTCGATGTAAAACGAACGAAGCTCTTTCAACTGATCACACATCTTCCACAGGGCATGCGACAATCCTTTGTCTGAAAGTTCGGCGGGCGATAAGTTCCAGATGATGTTTTGAATCCTGTTGAGCAGATCGTTCAAGTCATGATCGATGCGTAACAAAAGACTTTTATTCCTTCCGGACAGCGTCGGTTCCAGGCGAAGATTACCGAGGGCCAGGCGCGTGCCGGCAAGGAGTTGCGCGAGGTCATCGTGCAAGTCGTGGCCGATACGGACGCGTTCATCTTCCAAGAGCGCCTGTTGATCCTTGAGGATTTGTTTCAACTCATCGTTTTCCTTCACCAGCAAATCTTCGCGTTGCTGACGCCTCGCTGCCTGAGAATAGTACATGGCCGCCAACATACCCAGGATGGCCATCACCGTAATTATCATGATAATATAGTATCCCATAAATCCGCCACGCACCCCCGATTTTCCGGGGTGGATTATCGTTAATTGGCTTTGGAAGTTAAGACTATAAAACGCGCGCACAAATGAACTTACTTATCAGCGGCTGGTCAGGCACTCGAAGAGGCGGGGGGAGGAAGCAGAGAAGCCATCCCTTTCGAGACGGCTTCCCTGAAAAGCATTGTCAGCAACAAACCGTTATACGCGGGCTTCCGCCTGATTCATCACCTTCGTCTGGATCTGAATCGATTCCTGGTGAATCAGTTTCAACAGCTCTGTAGTAAAGTCGGGATTAAGACCCATGGCTCTGCCTAGGGTGATTCGCGTCTGAATGATTTCCTCCCAGCGATTTACCTGGAGAATGGTGACGCTATTTTCCTTCTTGTATTGTCCAATCTTCTCCGAAATTTTCATACGCTGCGCCATCTTCGACATGATCTCATCATCGAGTTGGTCGATCTGCTCGCGAAGAATACTGAGCGTATCTTTGAATGTCTTGTTGTCGGAAGTAACGGTTCGCACAACCAGACCGTCTACGATCTTAGCCAGTACAGCAGGGGTTACTTGCTGCTTGGCATCGCTCCATGCGGCGTCCGGATTGATATGGCTTTCGATCATCAGACCGGCCATATCGAGGTCAAGTGCCTTTTGGCAGATAAAAGAAATGAGCTCGCGATTACCGGCGATGTGGCTGGGGTCACAGATGATCTCCAGTTCTGGAATGCGGGTCTTCAGTTCGATCGGCATATCCCACATGGGCGCATTCCGGAAAGGACCTTTTTCGAAAGAAGAGAAACCGCGGTGAATAGCTACCAGCTTCGTTATCCCGGCCTTATTGAGGCGCTCGAGGGCACCAATCCAAAGTTCCAAATCCGGGTTGATGGGATTCTTCACCATCACGGGGATGTCGACTCCCTTGAGCGAATCGGCCACTTCCTGAACGGAAAATGGATTCACGGTGGTGCGCGCACCTACCCAGAGGATATCCACGCCGGCCTTCAGGGCAGCATCAACGTGCGCCGCGTTCGCGACTTCCGTGGTGATCGGCAATCCGGTCTCCTTCTTGGCAGCGGCGAGCCACTTCAAACCTTCTTCGCCGGCGCCTTCGTATTGGCCAGGCCGTGTGCGTGGTTTCCAGATACCCGCCCTTAGTGCGTGTACCCGTCCCGTAGCAGCAAGTTGCTTGGCCGTGGCAATGGTTTGATCTTCGGTCTCAGCGCTGCAAGGGCCGCTGATGATAATCGGCTTGCTGGCTGTCGGCAGCCATTTGCTGATGGATTCAAGTTGCAATGCTTTCTTCATATCTGTTTGCTTATTTATTTTACGGTATTTGATTTGGGTTGCTTGAGTTCGATGCCATTCAAAATCTCCCGAATATGGTTGGCCTCGGTCATGATCTTATGCAGCTCTTTGGCATCTCTTTTCATAAGAAAATATTGAAACCGCTGCAAGTGCATGATGTATTCCAGAAGTGCCTGGCTGAGGTACTCGGCATTTTGTTCGAATATCGGCGCCCACATATCGGGCGAGCTTTTCGCAAGTCTCACCGTCGATGCGAAACCGCTGCCCGCGAGATCAAAGATATTCTTCTCATCGCGTTCAATGTCCAGCACGGTCTGTCCGAGAAGAAAGGAGCTGACGTGCGACAGGTGCGAAACGTAGGCCACGTGACGGTCATGCTCCTCCGGCTCCATGAATATGGTGTTCATTCCGAGGGCGTCGAATACTTTCAATGCCAGTTCCAGCGTTTCGGTCGATGATCGTTCGCGCTCGCAGATGATATTCGTTTTGCTTCGAAACAACCCGGAAAAAGCGGCGGCAGGACCCGAGTTCTCCGTACCGGCGATCTGATGCGAGGCAACGAATTGCGCACGCTTCGGATGGCCTGTCACGGCCTTGCAAATCTGGCTCTTCGTGGAGCCAGTGTCCATCACAACGGCATGGCTAGGCACAACATCCAGAATGCCGGGTAACACTTTGACCAGTGCGCTCACCGGGATGGCCATAATAACCAGATCCACTTCCTTCACGGCATCCGGTTGGACAATCTCGTCGACGAGGCCGAGCTTAAGCGCTTCCTCGGTGTGCTGGGAGCTGAGGTCTACGCCGGTCATATGCGTAACCAGGCCTGCCTTCTTCAAGTCGAGTGCGATTGATCCGCCAATGAGTCCGAGTCCGATTACCGTTGCCTTCATGATTGTCTTAAGCCTGAACTGATTCGTGTTTCGTCGATCTGTTACTTACAAATTTGCCGATGCGCAGATGGGCCTCATCCAGCATGGCAGCCGTACAGCACAGGGAGATCCGGATGTATCGTTTCCCCGCATCGCCAAAAATGAATCCCGGAGTAATGAACACCTTAGCGCCATACAGAATCTCGTCGATCCATTTCTCCACATCAGCAATGCCGTCGGGAGCCTTCGCCCAGACGAAAAGACCCGATTGCCGTTTCGCATAGGTACACGCGAGTGTATCCAGGATGCGCAGGGCGGCCTGTTTTCGTTCACTATACATACCGTTGAGTTGACGAAACCATTCGTCACCGTTCTTCAAAGCCTCTACGGCCGCGTGTTGAAGCCCGAGGAACATGCCCGAGTCCATGTTGCTCTTTACTTTCAGTACGGCATCGATATACGTCTTGTTCCCTGCCACCCAGCCAATGCGCCAGCCGGCCATATTGTGTGACTTGCTCAGAGAATTCAACTCCAACGCGACTTCATCGGCACCGGGAATCGACAGAATGCTCATGGGATCGTCGTTGAGAATGAGGCTGTACGGATTGTCATTCACCAGGAGGAACTGTTTTTCGCGCGCGAGATCTACCAACGCCTTCAACTCTTCGCGGCTGGCCGTCCTGCCGGTAGGCATATGCGGGAAGTTCACCCACATCAACTTCACGCGCGACAGGTCACTGTTGCGTAGTTCTTCAATATCAATGCCCCAGTCAAGGTCCTCGCGCAACGTGTATGGACGCAACCTGGCGCCTACCAGCGACGCCACCGACGAATAGGTAGGATAGCCGGGGTTAGGGATCAACACCTCGTCACCCTCGTTAACAAACGCCATGGCGATGTGCATGATGCCCTCTTTCGAACCCATGAGAGGGAGGATCATCGATTCAGGATCGACGGCGACCCCATAAATCTTTTTATAGAAACCGGCAATACCTTGCCGCAGCGCAGGCACGCCCTTGTAATTCTGGTATCCGTGATTCGCCGGATTCCTGGCAGAGGTGATCAGCGCTTCAATGGCAGTGGGCGATGGCGCCTGGTCCGGACTGCCAATACCCAGGTTGATTACCCGAAAGTCGGGTGTGTCAAGGCCACGTACCTCCGCCAGTTTCCGGCTAAAGTAGTATTCCTCCACGTTCGAAATCCTGTTTGCTGTCTTGATCATAACTCAGCCTGTCATTAATGTTAAATCCACAATCCGTTCACCCCGATTACTTGTATTCAATCTTTGCCTTCTTGTACTCCCCGAGTACGTTGAGGTTCTTCACCTGGCGCAATACCTGGTGCATAGCCTCTTCATAATTCTTTCGCCTGCGCCATTCGACATCGATATGGATCGAATACTCACTCGGTCTGCCAATGATTGGAATGGACTGTATCTTGGTCAGGTTAATGCTGTTGTTCTTGAAGGTCATTAACGCATCGGCCAGGCTACCTACTTCATTGGCTACCTCGAAGCAGAGCGAAGCCTTGTTCGACTCACCCTTGCCGTTGCTCCGCTTGGTGAGAATCAGGAAACGGGTGAAATTCTTCTTGTGGGTTTCAATGCGTTTTTCGAGAATTTCCAAGCCATATCGCTTTGCGGCGAACTCGTTGGCAATGGCCGCCGTATTCTTCAACTTCAATTCTTTCACGCGTTTGGCAGAAAGAGCCGTGTCGTCGCTCTCGCGGATCTCGACGCCGTTCAGGCCATGCAAGAATTCAGCACACTGGCGTATAGCCATGGGGTGAGATTCGATAGAGCGAATGTCAGAGAGCTTTACACCCGGCAGCGCCAGGAGGTGCATATGAATGGGTAAGTAAAGCTCGCCCACGATGCTGAAGTGATACTCCTGCAGCAGGAAGTAGTTCGGGAGAATACTGCCCGCAATAGAGTTCTCAATGGCCATGACCGCGTAGTCGGCCTCGCCGACTTTCAGGCGTTCGCACAATTCATGAAAAGACAGGCACTCGAGCGTATTGATCGGTTCATTGAAATACGAAAGCGCCGCCACTTCGTGAAAGCTGGAGGCGATGCCCTGGATTGCTACGCTTAGTTTCTTCTTCTTTGCCATTACCTGAATGCCTTAAAAACAAAAAGTCCCGGGGTTTCCGGGACTTTGAGTTTGTTATTGTTTTGTCTGCAACACACTCCTCTTAAAGTCCCGTTCGGGTCCTAAAAAAGAAATAGTAAAAGTAAAAAGATGTGTTGCTGATCTTCATATCTGTTTTTGAAGGTGCCCAAAGATAAGGTGTTTTCCGCGTGAGTTGCAAGATGGCCTTTGATCTTTGAAGAACTTTTTCGTAAAAAACGTCCCGTGCTTCCCGATCTTTTTCCTCGAACTCAAAAAACTAATGCTTGTTAGTCGTATTTCCAGGCATTCGTCGAGGGGTAAAGGTCATTACTATTACCTTTGGTGGAAATCGATGACCATGAAAAATGCTACCCTGCCTGTCCTCTTTACCATAGCCATTGCCCTATACGGATGTGGCAAGAAAACAGACGATCATTCACACCATCACGAGCAGCCGGAGGCCGGGTCAGTTGATCCGAACAAAGCGCTGTATGATAGCGTTATGGACGTCCATAACCAGGCGATGCCCCGGTTGGATGAAATGTTTAAACTGAGCGAGTCGCTCCGGGACAAGATCGCAAAAAGCCCCGGCATGCCGGCAACCAAAAAGCAGGAGATTGAAGCCGCCATCGATTCCCTGGACAAGGCCAACGAAGGCATGATGGCCTGGATGCGTCAGTTCAATCCTGTTGCCGACACGGCCGATCGCCAGGCCGCACGGGACTATCTGAATGCCGAAATGGTAAAAGTCGAGCGGGTAAAAACGGAAATACTTTCCGCCATCGAAAAAGGAAATGCCTTGCAGTAGTCGGTTCATTACGATTGCGCTGGTTATTTTATCTTTACGCCCCTGATCATCGATATGGAAACCAAGAAAATACCTTTGAATGATGTGCACGAAAAGCTCGGTGGCAAGATGGTGCCCTTTGCCGGATTCAACATGCCGGTACGTTACTCTTCAGACATCGAAGAACACATGACCGTACGCAATGGCGTCGGCGTGTTCGATGTGTCGCACATGGGAGAATTCACCGTCAAAGGTCCCCATGCGCTGGACCTCATTCAACGTGTAACGACCAACGATGCCTCAAAGCTCGTCGACGGTCAGGCGCAATATTCAAGCCTTCCCAATGAAACCGGCGGGCTGGTCGACGATCTGATCGTATATAAGATTCGGGATGAAGAATACCTGCTGGTCGTGAATGCCGGCAACATCGAGAAGGACTGGAACTGGATCTCGAAATTCAACACAAAAAATGTCGACATGAAGAACATTTCTGACGACATCTCTCTGTTTGCCGTGCAGGGGCCGAAAGCAACCGGTGTCGTTCAGCAATTGACGCGCGTCGACCTTTCCACGATAAAGTATTACCACTTTGCCGTCGGCGACCTCGCCGGAGTATCCAATGTCATTATTTCCAATACAGGATACACCGGCGCGGGAGGATTCGAGCTTTATGTCCCGAACAACAGTGCAGAAAAAGTTTGGAGCGCACTTTTTGAAGCAGGCAAGGACGTAGCGATAAAACCCATAGGCCTGGGGGCGCGCGACACGCTCCGCCTGGAAATGGGCTATTGCCTCTATGGTAATGACATCGACGATTCTACTTCGCCGCTTGAAGCTGGACTCGGATGGATTACCAAGTTCACCAAGGACTTTACCAACTCTCCTTCTTTAAAAAAGCAAAAAGAATCAGGTGTCGCACGGAAGCTGGTTGGATTCAAAATGCAGGAAAAAGGCATACCACGGCATGACTATATGATAAAGGACGCTGCCGGTCAGGTGATTGGTCGCGTCACGTCGGGAACGATGTCGCCTGTGCTGGGCGTTGGCGTAGGCCTCGGCTACGTAGCGCTTGAGCATGCCTCGCCAGGATCGACGATCTTCATCGAGGTCCGCGGCAAGGCACTCAAAGCGGAAATTGCCAAATTGCCTTTCATTTAATGAAATTGGCTGCCGTGAAAACCATTGACGTCTGTCTGACACCCGACCTCATGCACCTGTATCAGGTCGCCGACCGTTCAGTGGTAGTGGTCGATATTTTCCGCGCAACCTCCTGCATGGTAACCGCCCTGGCCAACGGGGTGGCTAGCATCACACCATTTGCGAGTCTGGATGATTGCCTGGCGATGAAAGCGAAGGGCTACGAAACAGCCGGAGAACGTGATGGAAAGAAAGTGGAGGGCTTTGACCACGGAAACTCTCCCTTCGAATACATGGTGGACGAAATGAAGGGAACGCACCTTGCCTTTACAACGACCAACGGCACCCAAGCCATAGCCAAGTCGTTGGGCGCACGGGAAATTATTATCGGAGCATTTCTCAATATGCGCGCAGTCGCCAAACACCTGATGGAAAGTGGCAACAACGTGCTCGTCGTATGCGCTGGCTGGAAAGGGAAATTTAACCTGGAAGACACCTTGTTTGCCGGAGCGTTGGTGGATCTGGTGGAGGGTGACTTTGAGCCCGAGTGCGATTCACCCATAGCGGCGAAGCGCTTGTATCAATCTGCCAGAACTGACCTCAAATCGTTTCTCGCCGACGCGAGCCACGTAAAGCGACTCGCAAAACTTAACGTCATCAAAGACATCGAATTTTGCCTGACTGCCGACGTTTACAACGTGGTGCCTATTCTTCGGAATGGCGTTCTGAAGGCCTGAACGGTGAAATGTTTAGCATCCGTCGATTTGGATAGGATAGATTTCGCGAGTCAGGGGTGCAACTTTGGATTCTGGTGATGCCGGTCCTTATCCCGTTCGGTCTTCTTGCGAATGTTTGTCTCCAGCGCCTCCGTTAGGTCAACCCCTGTTTGATTGGCCAGACAAATCAGCACCCACAACACATCTGCCATTTCTTCACCGAGATCTTTGCCACGATCGCTTTCCTTCTCCGATTGCTCGCCATACCGCCGCGCCATTATGCGCGCAACCTCCCCCACTTCTTCCATGAGAATGGTGGTATTCGTCAGTTCGTTAAAATACCTGACGCCATGTGTCTTGATCCATTGGTCAACCAGTTCCTGTGCGTCGCGTATCGTCATGATTTATTTTCCAGTTTGAGGTTTCTTGCCAGAGATCCGGGTATCGAAGCAACCTTCCGTCGCACATAGTCGAAGCATACGATTCCCGTCTTGGCAATGGCCGCTTCTTTACCTGACGTACGATTCGTTACGCGATAATACAGGTCAAATCCCGACCTGCCTGATTCTCCAACTCCGATCTCAATGAACAAAATATCGCCCAAAAAACACTCCGACTTATACAGCACCGCGGCATCGGCAATGACCTGACCCACGGGACCCTCAAAACTTCTTTCGTCGCCGTAGCCAAAGCTCCGATACATGGCCACCCGTGCCTCCTGTATGAGCGTCAACATGCGATCGTGACCCACATGCGCGCCATAGTTGAGATCAGAGGAACGCACGGCGATTTCGATGCCGTAGAGGAATGAATCGGGAAGCGTAATTTGAACACGCGCGCTCATACGTTAGTTTTGTAATACAAGTAAAGGTATCTGAAAAAGTACTGAGTCCTGAGTATTTAGTCCTGAGTGGGTCTTTAGTATTGACAGTATTCGGTTTGAATAAGGCCACCGGGTTCTCAAGCGATTTGGTAAGCCCACCTCGAGAATTTAAGCACGGGAACTTTAGTACTAACGACCCACTCATGACTAAATACTCAGGACTCAGGACTTCATCTTGGAGAGGTGCAGCAATGACACGCTGAAAACATCTACCGGACGCATCGGTCGTTCTTCTGCTTCGCGCAAGGTATCGACGAATGATAGCTTGTAACGTGATGTATCGAGTGCGAGCAGGGCGCCAAGCGGGCCCGAAGCGTACACGGATCCGATCGGGGTAAAATGATGTATACCCATCAGCTGCTCTATGGCCGCGATGGGCGCTTCGGCTCCTCCTTCTTCCATGCGCGGGTACCACTCCATGCCCGATACACGTGACAGGGGGTACGGACCTGCATGAAGCGTAATGCGCGATGCGGGATGAACGGTCGATGCTGATGTCAGGGCATGGTTCGTAAATTCAATGGCGCCCAGGAGTTGTTTGAAACCCGCTACCAGCTCGTTGTCCTTGCGCCACGTAACGGCCGCAAGCAGGTTGGCCTCCGCGAGGTGCGCGAGCACGGCTTCTCCGGTTGGATCGTCGGATGACAGGTCAAGGCAAACAAAGTAAAGCACGGGCCGGTCAGTACGATTCGGCTGCGAAACAGGTGCGGAAATTGCTGTCGGTTCGGGAACGGCGGCAATCGGCACATACATGTCGGGATTGATTGCGATGTGCCGTTGCGAATTAGGCCATAGCCCCACCGTGTCTCTTGTACCACCCACTTTTCGTTGTTGATCGCGTTCCGACATGACGGTAATCAAATATGGCTCCGCATGGGTTGCCAGGCTACGCAGGTGTGACAGGCCAAACAAGATAGAGGTTTGCAATCCGAACAGATCCGCATGCCCCGCGTGTGGCTCCTCCGTTAGATAGGTGACCGGGTATTTGTCAACTAACCGCTGGAATCGCTCCGTCCAATGATCGCCGGCAAAAGATACACTTGCCGCGAGAAAGTCCGATTGACTAAACGGCAGAAAGAGATTGACCTCGCCACCGAGTTCCTCCATTGCTTCGGCAAAAAGGATGTCACCGCCACTGGCCAGCGAGCTGTAGCCTATACGAGCGTTCACCGTATTGAGCGCGCTGGTAATCGCCTGCTTGATCTGACCTTCGATCGACGCGGGAAACCGCGGGACCTGGCGTTCCGGATGATCGATCATGTGCCCAACAAACGCCGCCACAACGGGTGGGCTGAATGCGACAAGGGCTTCCCGGGGGACAGGCAGGTAATGCTTCAGCAACCACAACTGGTTGTACACGGAATTGATCTTCCCCCAGTCGGAGCCCGCCAGCCGGCGTGCCTTCTGGTAAGCCTCCTCCGCTTTCGTGCGTTCCTTCAGCAGCAACAATGCTTCCGCGCGGGTCACTGCTTCCCAAAAATCCTGATCCGGATCTTTTAGGACGTCCAGCACTTCCTGCGCCAGTTCCTTACCGCGTCGGCTCTGCCCTGCCAGAGTCGACATCGTGGCCGCATTAATTCCCGTATAGTAGTTACGCGTTGCTGCAAAGTTGCGATCATACGTATCGCGGGCTAATACGGCGAACGCGGTACTTTGCTGGTTTCGAAACAATTCCTTGTATATGCCGCCCAGAATGCCGTTCGTTTCCGGATCATCAGGATGATCCTTGGCAACGCGCTCCAGAAAATCCCGAGCGGCTTCCGGCTGTCCGGACTTAGAAAGCGAGAAGGCATACAATTGTTTTGCACGCAACGAATCGGTGTGTGTGAGAAGCTCTTCTGCACGTTTGCGCGCTTGCGCATAATGCCCGAGGCTGATAAGTCTTTCTAAATCCTTGGTTTCGTTCATCGTGCTATGCCTTTCTAAAAGTCAGTCCGTAAGCCTAATGTCTCAATCACTGCCGCCGATCTGCATGACTACTTAACTACCGGCCTACCGGAAAAGCCGGTGGGGACGATCCGGCCACAGTCTCCGTACCAGTATACCTGACGATTCAATTTCATACGCAAAGTCAGCCGTCCCGCCTTGCTTTATCTCGCTGCCGCTTTCCATCATGGCCAGCGCCAGTATCTTATTTTTTTCATGACCTGAAAACTGCATCGCATGATGCAACATTTCCCGGTTGCAGGCAACGTACGGATCCAGGTCATCTTTTCGCTCCACGACATTTATCGATACGGCGCGATTGATCGATGTGCCAAACCGCGCAATCCATTCATCCGAATCTTCATCCTCCTGGTTTTTAGCGTACAGCACAGACCGATCGACGAATTCTGCTGGCGGGTGCGGCAGAAAGATATGGAGGGGTATATCTGCCTCGAGCGCCGCTTCGGCAAACAAGATATCGCTTCCTGCTGCCAGGCTCGAAATGGCGATCTGCTTTTCCTGTGTATGCCGAAAGCTTTTGATCTCCCCAGCAATCATTCGCCTGACTTCGCTGATGAGTCGATAGGGGAATCGTGAAGAAATCCTGTCAATGGAGTCGAGCAGGTGGCCCGTAAATAGCAACACAGTATGATGCATGTTTGCTAAAAATAGTAACAATCGCATCAAAACGAAATGTCAGGGGAATCGAATTAGATGGTTCTTGTGATGTGGCGCCCGGCTGGCAAAATCAACCCAGGTCGGTGGCTTTATGATGGCAGGCTCCGCCAAAGGTAGAGCGTCGCATAGGCCTCCCAGCCCTTGTACTTCTTAAACAACCGCCGTACCTCATCGACGGTGGGTTTTTGCTTGGTGTTCCGGATGAGCCTGATGGCATTATGGATGCCGACATCTTCCGCCGGAAAGGCGTCTTTGTATCGAAATGTTTTCATCAAAGCATAATTTGCCGTCCAGTTTCCAATGCCCTTGATCTGCATAAGGGTATCCTTAGCCTGTGCCAGCGTCATCGCCGACAGGCTTTCCTGCGTAATGGCCTGTGTGGCAAATGCCTTTCCAATGGTGACCGTATAGAGGCTTTTTTGTCGGGAAAACTGGAGCGGTAGCAAGTCCGCATCAGAGAGCTGCGCAACCGCACCCGGCAGGGGAAAAGCATAGTAAGGGTGGCCCTCGAATTCGAAACTGGTTCCAAATCGCTCGACGAAGCGCTGCTTCAGTGTGTAGGCAAACGCAAGGTTGATTTGCTGACCCAATACCGCCCACACGAGTGACTCGAACAGGTCGGGTTGTCCAATGATCCGGTAACCATGGTATCGCGTCACCAGGTCACCAAGGAGCTTGTCGTTCGATACCTTGGCGTAAAACGGCTTGAGATCCGTGTCGAGATCAAACCAGGCCCGAACGTAACGCTCCAGCCAGGCGCGTTCATCCTCGTCGAGCGTAGTATTCAAAACCCGGACGCGAATCCCCTTCTCCGGGAAGGTTGTCGACCGTGAATCGGTGGCCTCCTGAAGTTCGAACAAAACCGGCCGATCACCTATTTGCAGCAACTTACGAACGCGGCCATCGTTCCAACGGTGCAGCAGTTCGCGGGGCGATCGTTGCAGGAAGCCCAGGCAAAGTTCAAAGTTGAATTCGGATGGTGCAGCAATGACAAAATCCATGCGCGTCAGGACGGGTTGAGTTATTCAGCGTTATGTACGAATCTATTGTGAACACAGTTGCTGTTCATAATTGTACAGTGGATCACAAAAGTATCCAATTCCGGATGGTTGTCGACAGACTTCATTCTGGCACGCCCATTGGGAAATGTTGACAGCAATAATAAATCAGCAAGTCGCGTTATTCGCTCATGGAAAAATTAAAGCGGTTTTTTTGGCTGTGCTCGGGTGTTCACATCCCCCTGCTCACAAAGTGTGAGGTAGACTCGAGTCGTTACGTTGGAATAGGCGCAACGATCTTTTTTACCGGCTTGTTCGCTGCCATCGCAGCGTCCTACGCGTTGTACACGGTTTTTGACAGTGTATGGATTGCCACGGCGTTCGGCTCCGTCTGGGGCCTGATGATTTTTAATCTCGATCGATACATTGTTTCGAGCATGCGAAAGGAAGGCAACAGCAGCCGCGAGTTTCGAATGGCTTTGCCACGAATTATCCTGGCCGTGATCATCTCATTAGTAATCGCCAAACCGCTTGAATTGAAAATCTTTGAAAAGGAAATCAAAGGCGAACTGGTCATCATGGAACAGCAGACTTACACGGCTCAGGAGAATGAAATCCGGGGTCGGTACATAAACGATCGCGAAACCTTGGGCTTGGAAATTGCCGCGTTAAAGGCCGAGTTGGCTGCAAAGGCCGAGAAGCGGGATGCTCTCGTAAGGCTGGCCCAGGAAGAGGCCGATGGTACCGGGGGAACGAAAAAGCGCAACGCAGGGCCGATATACAAGATCAAAAAAGCGAATGCGGATCAGGCCGATTTGGAGTTACAGGCCCTGGTCTCCAAGAATGATCAACTCATACACGACAAGACTGGGCGCATGGTGACGCTTGATTCTGCCCTGCGCTCAGAGATCGTTTCGCTGGGTAAACAAAAGTTGGACGGCCCGGCTGCCCGCATGGAAGCATTGGATCGCCTGACAAAACAAAGCGATGCCATCTGGTGGGCCAATTGGTTTATCATGCTGCTGTTTGTCGCGGTGGAGACAGCACCTGTGTTTGTGAAGTTGATCTCCGGGCAGGGACCTTATGACCAGCTGTTGAAAGTGGAAGAACACGGCTATGAGGTGAACAGGATCGAGGCGTTGGCGAGGATCAATGCGGAAACCAAGGATCGCGCAGCGAATCTGCCTCAGACGGAATCTGGGTATGTTACCTCGCGGTTGGATGTGAGGTTGAATGAGAGTACGTAGGGGTGGAGGGGTGGAGGCACCAGACTGAAGTCTGGCGCCAGGAGGGGCCAGGACGGCGCCAGGAGCGGGCCAAGTCAAATTGCGCAAGAAGCGGGTTGAGTAGCTGTCCCTGCTGCTGCACCTTTGAGTCAACAAAAAAACATAGTTTTATGATGTTGACCACAAAGGAACCCGATATCAACTATTTGCGCATTGAACGCGCCATTCAGTTTCTCGAGCAGCATTTTCGTCGTCAGCCTTCGCTCGACGAGGTTGCGGAACATGTTCACCTTTCGCCTTTTCATTTTCAGCGAATGTTTAGCCATTGGGCCGGCGTTACACCCAAGCGCTTTCTGCAATTTTTAACGATCGATTTCCTTAAGGAAAAACTCGTAACGTCCCGAAATATTCTGGAGGCCACTGAACTGGCGGGGCTGTCCAGTCAATCGCGCGTTTACGACCTGTTTACAACACTTGAAGGGGTTACGCCGCAGGAGTACCGCACGCGGGGAAACGGCATTCAGGTAACCTATGGTATCCATGCCACGCCTTTTGGTGTCGCCCTGTTGGGAACGACACCCCGGGGCATCTGCTGGCTATCATTTATCGCGTCGGATGAAGATCCCGGTCTTGCCATAGAAGCGATGAAAGAGCACTGGCACAATGCCCTCTTTCGCTCGGATGAATCGGTGACGGCGCCGTTGATCGATCGGATCTTTCACATCGATCAGGCCGACTCCGGACCGCTGCATCTATTCGTAAAAGGAACCACCTTTCAACTGAAAGTCTGGGAAGCGTTGCTGCGCATTCCGATGGGCGCGGTGACGACGTACCAGGGAGTGGCCGAATACATTGGAAAGCCGCGGGCGTTACAGGCCGTGGGCAGCGCCGTGGGAGCCAACCAAATCGCCTACCTGATTCCCTGCCATCGCGTGATTCGAAAAGATGGCGTACTGGGAGAATATCGTTGGTCGCCTGCCAGAAAGAAAAGCATCATCGGTTGGGAGTTTGGCAGGGTCGACGAGGCCGATCAAAACGCCAACTGATTTCTGGTTGAGAATCCGTCACCGCCAGTATATTTGTTCCATAGCCCACGAGTTATGGATGATATTCTGGCCGCGCGACTGCAGATGGCTCTTTCGCTGGGCTTTCACATCATTTTTGCCTGCATCGGAATGGTGATGCCGTTCTTCATGGCAGTGAGCCATTTCCTCTGGCTGCGAACGGGCAATGAAGTTTATAAGAATCTCACGAAGGCCTGGAGCAAAGGCGTAGCGATCTTCTTTGCAACGGGAGCGGTATCCGGCACAATGCTCTCTTTCGAGCTCGGATTGCTTTGGCCAACGTTCATGAAACATGCAGGGCCGATTTTTGGAATGCCCTTTTCGCTCGAGGGTACAGCCTTTTTCATCGAGGCTATTGCGTTAGGATTCTTTCTGTATGGTTGGAACATCTTTAACCGGTGGTTCCACTGGTTTACGGGTGTCGTGGTAGGAATAAGTGGGCTTGCCAGTGGCATCCTCGTGGTATCGGCCAATGCCTGGATGAACAGTCCCGCAGGCTTCGACTATGTTGATGGAAAGTACATGAATGTAGACCCGATAGCCGCGATGTATAACGACGCCTGGCTTTCGCAGTCGATCCACATGACCCTGGCGGCCTTCGCAGCTACAGGCTTTGCGGTGGCCGGTGTTCATGCGGCCATGGTCTATCAGAAGAAGAACGTGCGATTTCACATGAAGGCATTTAAGATTGCCGCACTGTTCGCGTCAATCGCATCGCTGCTCCAGCCCATCAGTGGTGATCACTCGGCCAAGGATGTCGCGAAGCGGCAGCCGGCGAAGCTCGCGGCGATGGAGGCGCACTTTCACACGGAACGGGGCGCCGGCCTCATCGTTGGCGGCATCCCCGATGCAAAGACACAAACGGTTACTCACGCGATCAAACTGCCGGGAATGCTCAGCTGGCTGGCTTATGGAGATACCGAAGCGGAAGTGAAGGGCCTGGCCGATATTCCCTCCGATTTTCATCCGCCTGTGGCCATCGTGCACTATGCCTTCCAGGTTATGGTGGCTATCGGTAGTTTTCTCGCGTTGATCTCGCTGCTATTCCTCGTGGCTATTAAAAAAAGCTCTTGGCTAACGCAGCGGTGGTTCCTGATGATTTTTGCTCTAGCCACTCCGTTAGGATTCATCGCCGTGGAGGCTGGCTGGACCGTTACGGAGGTTGGCCGTCAGCCCTGGATCATTTATGGCGTGATGAAAACGGCCGACGCCGTAACACCCATGCCCGGCATCGTCTGGTCGTTATGTCTTTTTACGACCGTGTATCTTTCGCTGTCCTTCGTGGTGATCTTCCTTTTGCACCGGCAAATCAAGGTGGTTCCGGTATTGTACGATAAACCAACACCGGCATGAGCACGGTAGTAACGCTGTATCTCGGCCTTTCTGTCCTGCTCTACTTTCTGCTGGGCGGTGCAGACTTTGGTGCGGGGATCATAGAAATGTTCACCTCTAAAAAGAACGTGACGCGTACGCGAAAAACGTTGTATCAGGCGATCGGGCCCATTTGGGAAGCCAATCACATGTGGCTCATCATCGCCATTGTGATCCTGTTTGTCGGCTTTCCCTCCGTTTACAGTTTGCTGTCCACGCATCTGCACATTCCGCTGGTCATCATGCTCATGGGCGTCACCGCACGGGGAACAGCATTTGTCTTCAGACACTACGATGCTGTTCACGATGGCATGCAGAAAGTTTACAATCGGATATTCGTGATTTCGAGTGTCGTTACACCCCTATTTTTGGGCATTCTCGCGGGCAGCACAGTCGCCGGCCAAATCGATCCGAATGCAAGCGACTTTATGCACGCTTATATTTATCCCTGGCTAAATCTTTTTTCCCTATCGACAGGGCTCTTTACGGTTGCGCTCTGTGGATTTCTTGCCGCTGTCTATCTCATTGGAGAAGCCGACAACGAGCACGATCGGCGGCGATTTGTTACCAAGGCCAAGGTATCCAACCTGGTGGCTATTGGTTTCGGTCTGCTGGTGTTTGCATCGGCCTATGTTGAAAACGTTCCCCTGTTCAATTGGATTTTTCGCAACCCCGTGGGACTGGCCGCAGTCATGCTTGCATCTGCTTCATTGATCGTTTTGTGGCAATGGATTAACCGCAAACGTCCCGCTGTGCTTCGGGTACTGGTTGCCTTCCAGGTCACCATGATCCTGCTGGCCATTACATACGCCCATTTCCCACAGGTTGTATTGCTGGCGGATGGTCAGTCGATTTCCCTTAACGCATCGACAGCCCCGGATAAAACCATGCAAGCACTGGGTTGGGCGTTGATTCTCGGAAGCTTGTTCATTCTTCCCGCCTTGTATTATCTTTTCTACTCGTTCCAAAAGAGCGAAGACTACGCCCATTAGCAGGCACGCCTCAGCACATAACTGCTTTTGCCTGTCGGTCGCACGCGCCTGGACCTGCGATCGATAGCCAAACCCATTCTGAACAACTGTTACGGAGAGCATTTGAGTCGCTATCCTATGCCATTCATCAAGAATCCTTAACCGGTCAGGAAACACCTGGCAAAATCCAGCCAGGTGGGTGATAACCGGAATGCCACAGTTCCTCGTACTTAGAACTACCCAATCCTTCCAGCCATGATCCGCAATTATATCCTTATAGCGCTAAGAAATTTCCAGCGCCAGAAAATGTTTGCCGTCCTCAATATGTTCGGGCTTGCACTCGGGCTAGCCAGTGCCATTCTCATTTTCCTTTATGTGAGCGATGAACTGCAATACGATACGATGCACCCGCACTACACCAACACGTATCGGATCGGAACAACCTTTACCAATCCGCAGGGGGAAACCAATGCCAATACAACCTCACCGGGTTTTTTATCGGGATCGCTACGCTCCAGCAGAACTGAGGTGCTCGACGTTGCACGGATCGACTACATCGGGTACCCCACCACGGTGCATCATAAGAAATCCGACAAGATCATTCTCACCGAGGAAATCAAATGGGCAGAACCGGGCTTTGATCGGATCATTGCCTTCGATCTGCTGAAGGGAAACCGCGAAAAGATGTTCGACAATCATCACTCCATTCTGCTGAGCGAAAGTGGCGCGCAAAAAATATTTGGATCGGCCGATCCGTTGGGAGAGATTCTCACCATTAAACACAATTTTGCCACGAATGGAAAGGAAGTTGACGTGATGGTCACCGGCGTCTACAAGGATTTTCCGTCCAATTCGCATTTTAAGTCGAAGTACCTGATCAACATTAATGCGTTCAGAGGCGTTGTCGAGAACTTTGATCAGTATTTGGAAGGGTCTAACTTTCAAAACATATCGTTCTTCGAAAACTATGTCGTGCTGAAACCCGGCTCCGATGTGAAACCTATTGAGGATGAACTGAAGCGTCTCGCGGCATCGATGATTGAAAATGATTCAGCCGTACGCACACAGGGTTTCAAGATGTCGGCCTTCCTGACGCCGGTGAGCGAGCTGCATTTTGATCCCGACAATTTATGGGAGAACGATGGCACCCGTGGCGATAAGGCCTACCTCGCCATTTTCAGTTCGGTTGCCTTTCTCATCCTGCTCATCGCCTGCATCAATTACATGAATCTTGCTACGGCAAGATCGACACGACGTGCACGGGAAGTAGGCCTGAGAAAATCCCTGGGTAGTCAACGCTCGCAGATCGCAGGACAGTTCTTTTACGAGTCATTCCTCATGACTGCCGGGTCGCTGATTATGGCGTTGATACTCGTCGTCATTTTCCTTCAGCCATTCAATGATCTGGCGCATAAAACATTCACGATTGGTTCGCTCATGAATCCGGTGATGATCGCTATCGTCGCAGGCGTCATGATTGCCATGGCATTGATCAGCGGAAGTTATCCCGCCATTTACTTATCAAGCTTCCGGCCGGTCGAGGTATTGAAAGGTCAGGTAGTGCGCGGCGTGGGTGCTGAACTCTTTCGCAGGAGTCTTGTCACGATACAATATGCAGTTTCCCTGGTGCTCATCATTTCAACGTTTGTCGTGATCCGTCAGATGAGTTTCATGCAAACGAGCAAACTCAATCAGGCCGGAAGCCAGTTGCTATCCATCCGGTACGGAGGTACTGCCCCCCAGCAAAAGTTCGAAGCTTTCCGCCAGGCTGTCCTGCAGAACAAGGATATTGAATTGGTTACCATGGGCAATCACCTACCTCGGCTCGATTACTTTGGCTTTATCGGTACCCAGGTAAAGTTTCCCGAGTTCGAAGACAAGGATCTCAATTGGAAACAACTCAACGTTGACTACTACTTTCCCAAAACGTATTCCCTGGAATTTGTTGCTGGTCGCGACTTCGAACCTGGCAATCCCGCCGACACGATGTCGGTCATTCTGAATGAAGCGGCCGTGAAGGCGCTGAACCAACCAATTGAAAAGGTGATCGGCTCCACGGTAAGCGAACGCTATTTCAGTCCCGCCGTACGCGGTCCGGATTTTCGATCCATGAAAGTAATTGGCATCGTAAAAGACTTTCCCTACGAGTCGATGCATCGCGCCATTGAACCTTTGATGCTGAATCCGCACATTCACTTTATTGATCGCATCGCGTACGTAAAACTTCCAGCCGGTAACTTCCAGGAGAACATCGCCGCGATCGAAAAGAACTGGAAGGAAATATTTCCGGGAGTTGGTTTCGACTATTGGTTCGTCAGCGATGAATTTGGCCGGATGTATTTGTCGGAGAATCGTGTGGCATCGTTGGCGAAGAGCTTCGCTGTCCTGGCTATTTTGATAACCGTGCTGGGAGTTTTCGGACTGGCCTCCTATACGGCAGAACAGAAAACAAAAGAGGTAGGCATCCGGAAGGTGCTGGGTGCAAACGTAGGACAGGTAATAGGTATGTTCGTTTGGCTGTTTCTGAAAATATTCATTGTCGCCAGTGCACTAGCACTTCCGTTGGCCTATTACCTGGCCGACAATTGGCTCGAGGGCTTCGTGTATCGATCGGAGATCAGCCTTCGGATGTTCATGATTAGCCTGGTGAGCCTCCTTGTCCTTACACTGATTACCGTGAGCTACGAAACCTGGAAGGCGGCGCGCGTGAACCCTGTTAATTCACTCCGAAGCGAATGAGCACCGCGTTCTGAAATGAAGTCGCATGTTATTGGCGCCACCTTTGTCGGGGCAACGTACACGGCATTAGGCCTCTCCCAGACCCTCCTCCGAAGAATAGTGCACTGAACGCGCGAAAGAGCCGGTACGAGCGAGTCGGAAGGCAGCAATAATGGGCGGTTTTTTTAGCATCGTGGGATGTTTTCACGGGGTGTAACTTCGAACCGGTCATGGCGTCATTGATCCACTCATTGAAAAGGCCTGCAAAAGGCGAACGATCACGTTCTGCAAACGTTTACACTTCGTACTATATATTATAACGCCATGAAAAAATCATTGATCGTTGCATTATTTGCATTGTTCGTTTGCGGGGGTACCGCCTTTGCGCAAAAGTCAACATTTGAAAAGACCAAGAAGCTGACTGAGAGTGAAGTGCCGGTAGCCGTTGTTAAAGCCTTCCAGCAAGATCATAGTGATCTGCAGGACAAAGGGTACTGGAAACTTCACTACACTGAAAAGATGGCGAATGGCAAAACGACTTTCACACCTGAGCACTATACGTATAATGCGAAGAAGGATGGCGAAAAGATTGTTCTGACCTATTCAACTGACGGTGTGCTGGAGTCAACGAAAGACTCAAGCGGAAAGAAGTAGGAATTCATTTCGCTGGTATTCAAACCAAAGAAGCCGTCTTGCGAGACGGCTTCTTCGTTTAAGGGGGTTGGTTTCATATCTGAATCCAATTAAAATTACCGTAATTTGATTCACTGAACAATCCCCGGAAGTCAGGGGTCTATTATGAAACACGTCTCTATACTCCTCCTCATCGTCCTCATCCTTCCTGGCTGCACAAAACGATCCGCTGACGAACAATCGGCAACGACGGAAGTCCGGGCGGATTCTACCGAAGGGTGGATTAAACTCTTCAATGGCAAAGATCTGAATGACTGGACTGTGAAAGTGCATCACCACGAAACAGGCGTGAATTTTGGCAACACCTTTCGCGTCGAAGACGGGATGATCAAGGTCCGCTATGATCAATACAGCGATTTCAATAACCAGTTCTCTCACCTGTATTACAACACACCTTACAGCAACTTCCACCTGAAGCTCGAATACCACTTTACCGGTGAATTGCAGCGCGGTGCACCCGAATACACCATGCTGAACAGCGGCGTGATGTACCATTCACAAGACCCGCGCACCATGCTAAAAGAACAGGACTGGCCCATCTCGGTCGAGATGCAATTTCTGGCGGGTCTCGCCGACGGCAAGCCTCGGCCTACGGGCAATATGTGTTCGCCGGGAACAGACATCGTTTATCAGGACAAGCTCTTCGACGAGCATTGCCTGGATTCCAGCTCGCCTACTTTCGCCAAAGACGAATGGGTTGCGGCCGAGTTGATCGTCTACGGCGATTCGCTCATCATGCACGTCATTAATGGCGACACGGTGCTGCAGTACTCGAAGCCGACAATGGGCGGCGGGGTGGCCAACCGTTACGATACGGCCCTTTGGCGCCCAGGCAAACCGTTGACTTCGGGATTTATTGCCCTTCAGAGTGAAGGGCAGCCAATTGATTTCCGGAATATTGAGCTGAAGGTGCTGAAGTAGTGATTTCCCGATCGGCTGTTCCTATTTGCCATTTTCCCAATCCCAACTTTCAGTGACGCGACGTGTTTCCTTTATTTGCATCAGTACCAAGTCAAATACGCGTTGGTCAGCACCCAGTCCACTTAACAGATAGACCTCTCTCATAGCCAGTTTTACAACAAATAGAATTCGCGTGTCCGTGCATGTAGCTCAGTCGGCAGATTGACTTTGGTGTCTCCGGAGGCACAAAAAGCCCCCTGAAAAGGGGCCCCACAATTGCTCATTACTCATTATTAATTACTAATTCTACAGCTCCCTCACCCAGATATTCCTGAAGCTGATCGCCTTACTCGGATCGCCATGATCCTGCAGCGATATCGGCGCCTTTCCATGCGGTGCAAAGTAATATGGATGACCTATGTATGCCGTGTGTCCACGGATAGCAAAGTTGTTCTGTACCAGCACGCCGTTGTGATACACCGTCACGCGCGCGGGGCTAAACAGTTGTCCATCTTCCTTCCAGCGCGGCGCCGTGTAGGTGATGTCATATACATTCCACTCTCCAGGCTTGCGCATCGCGTTCACCAACGGTGGATTCTCCTTGTAAATACTACCCGCCTGACCATTGACATAGGTGGCATTGTTGTAGCTGTCCAACACCTGAAGCTCGTACCAATAACCATCGATCTTCAGATCATCGCTCATGTCCTGCAGGAACAAACCGCTGTTGCCACGCGCCTGACTCTCTCCCTGAATGTCCACGGGTATACGCCACTCGATGTGCATCTGATAATCGCCAAACTTTTGCTTGGTGGTAATGTCGCCGGTCCTCTTCACCACATTAAAATCCCCGTCTTCAACTTTCCACTTCGCTTCGTTTCCGTCGCGGCTCTTCCATTTCGATAAGTCCTTGCCGTCGAACAACACTACCGCGTCAGATGGCGCAGGAACCAGTTCCGGATAGGGAGCAGGAGTTACGATTTTGGGAACCGGCTCCCAATACTCCGTCATCTGTGGACGCATGCGCGGCGTAATGCGGACAGCTTGTCCATCCGGCACGCGCGAAAATGTTCCCTTAGTTTCTTTGCCTTGAATGACTGCGCCGAGTTCCAGGCTTTCACCGTTTAGTGTTCCCGCGTAGGGTGTAGTCACTCCGTTGGTACTATAGGTAAACGAGATGGTATTTCCACTAACCTTACCATTGCTGATGGGTCCGTCGCCGTCAGGTGTGTACAGGGTACCGGTAAGCTTCTTGCCCTCGACTTTTAGGTTTAGCGCCAGGTCGTTGCTACCGAGCTTGCCGAGCCAGCGGCCACTTACGTCGGCGGCATGCGACAGGCTTGCTGCCAGCAGCATCATGGCCGTTGAAAGAATGAATTTGATTTTCATGGTTGATGGATCGTCTGGATAGTTACTTATGAATACAGGCGACCAAGTTAGGGGTTATTGGAAATAAACCAAGCCGAATGGGAACGCCGGCCATACGCTTCCACAAAACTCAGTATCAGATCAAACAAGGTAGCGGCAAATCCCTCCTATGTCGAACCAACCTACTCCTTGACACCTGCAAGGTCAAGCACAAACGCATATTCCTGCGCCGTTTCGCGATGCACCTTAAATCGCCCTGTCGTGCCCCCGTGACCGGTTTCCATATTGGTTCGAAGCAGCAGTGTATTATCGTCCGTTTTCATTTCCCGAAGCTTGGCCACCCACTTCGCAGGCTCCCAGTACTGCACTTGTGAATCGTGCAGACCTGTGGTGACCAACATGTTCGGATAAGCCTGCGCTTTCACCTGGTCATAGGGTGAATATTCAAGCATATACAGGTAGGACTCCATATTCTTGGGATCACCCCATTCATCAAACTCACCCGTCGTAAGTGGAATGTCATCATCCAGCATAGTGGTCACGACATCTACAAAGGGCACCTCCGCCACAACTCCCTTGAAAAGATCGGGTCTCATGTTGACTACAGCACCCATGAGCAATCCCCCTGCACTGCCACCACTGGCAAACATTTTCTCCGGCTTCGTGTAATTCGACTCTACCAGAAATTCCGCACAATCAACGAAGTCTGTGAACGTATTCTTCTTCTTAAACATCTTGCCATCTTCGTACCATTGGCGTCCCATCTCTTGTCCACCGCGGATGTGCGCGATGGCATAAATGAATCCACGGTTGAGCAAACTCAGTCGAACCGATGAAAATGTGGGGCTCATGCTTGCTCCGTACGAACCGTATCCATACAACATGGTCAGATTCCCGCCATTCTTTTGCAATCCTTTTTTGTAAACAATCGACATCGGGATCTTAGTACCATCGCGTCCCGTTGCCCAAAGACGTTCGGTTTGATATTCTGCGGGATTGTAGCCACCTACGATCTCCTGTTGCTTGAGCAGCGTGCGTTTACGCGTCTGCATATCATAATCGTAGGTGGAGTTTGGGGTCGTGAGCGAGGTGTATCCATAGCGGACAACCTTCGTATCCATATCCATGTTCACGGAGCCGTAAACCGTATAAGCTTGCTCACCAAAATCAAGGTAGTGCCGATCGTCCGTCTTAAGATCAATCACCTGCATCATCGTATTCGCATTGGCTCGTTCACTGAGCACGATATAGTCTTTGAACACCTCGATGCTTTGCAACAGGGTGTCTTTGCGATGTGCTATCTTCTCCTTCCAATGCTCGCGCGAGGTCTGATTGTCTGGTGTTTCCATAAGTCGGAAATTCACGGCCTCGTGGTTGGTAATTACATAGAAGCTGGTGCCCCGATGATCGATAGAGTATTCGATACCCCGCTCGCGTGGACTGAACTCGCGGAAGAAGCCCATGGGTTTGTCTGCCTCAAGTATTTGATAGTGATTGGTGAGCGTGCTGCCTGCCCAGACCACCAGGAACTTCTTCGACTTCGTTTTATAAATGCCCGTGTAGAACGTATCGTCTTTTTCTTCTGAAACTATTTTATCGGTCGCCGGATCAGTCCCAAGTGTGTGGCGCATGATCCAACGCGAGCGAAGTGTCATGGAATCTTTACGGACGTAGAAAAATGTTTTGTTGTCGTTGGCCCAGGTAACATCTCCTTCTGTATTGGGTATAGGTTCGCCTATCAATTTACCAGTGGCGAGGTCCTTTACATAGATGGTGTACCGTCGGCGACTTACGGTATCCTCGGAGTAAGCAAGCAGTTTGTTGTTTTCGCTTACGGCGAGATCGCCTTCGTCGTAAAATTCGTGTCCCTTTGCAAGTTCGTTAACATTCAGGATTACTTCTTCCCCCGCTTCCATCGAACCCTTCTTTCTGCAATAAACGGGATACTCCTGGCCTTCCTGATAGCGCGTATAATACCAATAACCATTATCGCGATAAGGAACCGACTCATCGGTTTGCTTGATCCTGCCAATGATTTCCTGATACAACTTCTCCTGCAGTGCCTCCGTGTGCTTCATCTTCGTTTCCAGGTAGGTGTTTTCCTGGGTGAGATAGTCAACAACCTTACGTGATTGCTCGTCTGTAAGCGCCGTTTTCTGCTCCTCCGATAACTTCATCCAGTAATAATTGTCCACGCGGGTGTTTCCATTGGCCGTTATATTGTGGGGAATCTTCTCGGCTTGTGGCTGCCGGACATCTACTTCTGAAGCCATGCTCGAATCTTTTTTAGGAGCGTTACATCCCACCGCCAATATGCCGATGAGGAGTGCAATGATAAAGCGGATATTTTGAAATCTCATAAAATTAGCGGTAAAGGGAAATCGCTTATTGTCAGGAAATGATTTTACATTGTTGGTTCTCCCAACGAACATTTTAACCGAAAAATGCAAAACTACCAATGTAAAATGTAAAACTTGTTGTGGCTCACTATTGATCTTCCAGGCCTCTGTGCATGATATAGATGTTGGTGAAACCATCGGATGCATGCCGATAGGCATCTGGTATCTCGGCCATGATCCGAAAGCCGAGGCTCTCCCACAGTGCAACGGCCCGGGTATTGCTCTTTACTACAAAGTTGAATTGCATAGCCAGATAGCCTCGCTGCCGGGCGGCCTTCAGCGCGTGCAATCCCATGGCTCTGCCCACGCCGTTCTTTCTGAATTGTGACGCGGTCATGAAAGCGCCGTTGGCAATATGCGAGCCCAGCCCTGGCTGGTTGCTTCGGATCACATAAGTTCCGGCAACTTTACCGTTCACCAGGGCAACAAAGGGATAGGCGCCGGAAGCGAACCAATAATTAAGCATGTCGGCCTTAGGCGTGTCCGGTGCAAACGCATAGGTGTCGCCGGAAGAAATCACCTCCTGGATAATGCTCCAAATGTGCTCAGCATCTGCAGAAACGGCCTCGCGAATTTGCAGCTCGGTAGTCATCTTTCTGAAAAATATTGAAAACGAACGAAAGGTGCTCTTATCGTGACAGATATTTTCGACGCACGGGGTCGGTTCTCAAATTATGGCTGGAGGCACGAACCTTACCCCGGATAACGTCGTTACATTTGTCCTGAACCATTGGCGATGGCGAATCCCTACATCTCACTCATGCGCACAGCCTGGCATTACGCCCGGCACGAGAAGAAGCAATACGTGATTACGTATTCACTTTTCGTCCTTGCCAGCGGGACGTTTGCCACATTTCCGCTACTGTATGGGTGGTTCATCAATAAAATTCAAAAGGATGGGCTTGACCACGTGCACTTCGCCTGGCTATACGGCTGTGCATTCCTCCTTATGAAATTGATTGAGTGGGGATTTCACGGTCCGGCACGCGTACTGGAACGCAAACTGGCATTCAATCTTAGCCGAAACTTCCTTCAGGAATTGTATCACCAGACTTTGCATCTTCCGGTGCGATGGCATCAGGATCACCACAGCGGGGCCACGATCAATCGCATCAGAAAGGCGTATGAAGCCCTGAAGGAGTTCTTTCAAAATGGCTTCATGTATATGTACGCCATCTCCAAGTTCTCCTTCTCGTTCATTGCCATGGTCGTCTTCTCTCCGCTGTTTGGTGCCATCGGTGTGGCTATGGGTGTGCTCACGGTACTCATCATTTTTCGTTTCGATAAGCCGTTTATTAAAGCATTGGAAGAAACCAATGAACGGGAGCATGTCGTGTCCAGTACCTTGTTCGATAGTTTATCCAACATTATTACCGTGATCACGCTCCGTCTGGAGAAGCGCATGGAGAACAGTTTGCTAAAGAAGGTAATGGATGTATTCCCGCCGTTCCTACGCAACGTGAAGATAAATGAATGGAAATGGTTTGTTGCCGACATGATGGTAGCAAGCATCTATGTGATCACGATGGTTGGCTATGTATATCAACATTGGGTACCCGGCCAGGTGTTTATGGTGGGAAACCTGGTCGCGTTGCTGGGATTCGTCAATCAGTTCACGAGTGTTTTTCATGACGTGGCCTGGCAATACACGCAAATCGTTCAGTTCAACACTGACGTGCAAACGGCGCGATCGATTTCGGACGCTTATCGCGAAAAGCACCTTCCCGATGAAGTCCGTCCGCTGCCTGTCGATTGGAAAGAAATTTCGATTTCCGGGTTGAACTTCTCCCACAAGGAAGCGTACACCACGGAGGAAGTTGCGCATAGCCTTCACGATATCGCGATCGACCTGAAGAAAGGTAAGCGCATAGCGCTAATCGGATCCAGTGGAAGTGGCAAGAGCACCCTGATGGCACTCATGCGGGGATTGTATGAGCCGCAGCCAGGTCTGCGCATGGTCGTAGATGGTGATCCCCACTACTCGATGGGCAGTCTGGCCAGCTCGATCACGCTATTTCCGCAGGAGCCGGAGATATTTGAGAATACCATTGAACACAACATAACGCTCGGGCTACCGTTCGAGGAGTCACAAATCATGGAAGTTTGTGAAACGGCACGCTTCGACGATGTAGTAACTCACTTACCCAAGGGACTGCAATCGAATATTCAGGAGAAGGGCGTAAACCTGTCCGGAGGTCAGAAACAACGACTCGCTTTGGCGCGCGGTATTCTCGCCGCCAAGTCGAGCGACATTATTTTACTTGACGAGCCCACCAGCAGCGTTGACCCTAAAACAGAGATAGAGATTTACGAAAAGCTCTTCGAAGAATGCGCCGGCAAGGTGGTGGTATCCAGTCTTCATCGCCTGTATCTGTTGAAGTACTTCGACTACGTGTATGTCCTGCGGAATGGTCGCGTCATTGATGAAGGAACGTTCGAAGCTCTGCGGGTGGAAAGTGCGGCATTCCAGGACCTGTGGCGCCACCAGGAATCGCGAGAACGAATCTCGGGGTAGGGTTGTGGGATGGGTTGTGCGACTGCCAAAAAAATCCAGGATAAGAGGCCACGGAGAATTTTTTTCTTACGGTCGCACAACCCATCCTATCTTATTCCGCTCTTAGCACCTTCACCGGATTCGTTCGTGCCGCCGAAATAGACTGGTATCCCACCGTAACCAGCGCGATAGCCGTTATAGCAGCCATGGCAATTATAAACGTCATCGGACCAATGTCTATGCGATAGGCAAAACTACCCAACCACCGATCGAAGGAATAGTATGCCAACGGACTGGCTATTACAAAAGCGATAACAATGAGCATGACGAACTCCTTGTAAAGCAAAAGCACGAGACCGGCCTCCGATGCGCCCAACACTTTTCGCACGCCAATTTCCTTGAGTCGCTGCTCGGCACTAAAGGAGGCCAGAGCGAACAATCCGAGGCAGGCTACAAATATAGCCAGGGAACAAAAGTACTTGAATACCTGAGCGAGCCGCTCCTCTGACTCGTAAGTCCTGTTGGCGCATCATTCAATAAGCTGTGCGACAGCGCTACCTCCGGAAACATAGTATTCCACGCCTCGGTAATTTGTTCTACCGTTTTTGCGTAATCACCGATCGTTGTCTTCACGGCGATGTTGCCCTGGGCAGGGGTGAAGGCAATAACGAGCGGCCCAACCTTCGTTCGCAGAGGATCAAAATTAAAATCACTGACTACACCGATCACCTCGCTGTCGGGATTACCGCCGACGCCAAACGATATCTTGCGACCGAGCGGCTCGCTCCAGTTCAAACTGCGCGCTGCCGACTCGTTCACGACAAAGGCCAGGGTACTGTCGGAAGGATTCTGTATGCTAAAGAATCGACCGCGGGTCATGGAAATACCAAATGTCTCGAGAAAATCGTAGCCCACGTACATGATAGGTAACATCTGCTCGTCTTCCATGCCTTCCACTTTCATCGGAAAAAAGGGAAGGGCCTCCTGACCAATATCATGTGATATCGTCGTCACAGATTTAACGGACGAAAGAGACGTCAGCTTGTTCTTGAATGTTGGAAAATCACGCGCGATCGTTTGAACGCGACCTACCGGGATCATCATAATTTGTTCCTTGTCGAATCCCATGCTTTTGTTCCGCATGTAGCCGAGCTGCTCCGAAATTACCAGCGTGCCCATGAGCAGAATCAATGAAACCGCGAATTGCCCCACTACGAGCACCTTTCTCAGGTTTAGTTTGGCGCCGGTAGCCTTGTGCAATCCCTTCAACACCCGCACTGGCTGAAACGCGGCCATCACGAACGCCGGATACAGGCCTGCCATGACACCAGTCAACACCATAATCGCAACGGCTGCACTAAGGGTCGGCAAATTGAACAGTTCGGTGGCCCGAAGGTGAACCCCGGCAAGATCATTAAAAACTGGAACGGAGATCATCACCAGCAGCATCGAGAACACGCCAGCGATCATCGCGACGAGAATGGATTCACCCAGGAACTGAAAGACCAGGTTCTGTTTTTCGGCACCCATCACTTTCCGCACGCCGACTTCCTTACCTCGGTTTGAAAAGCGTGCAATGGAGAGATTCATGAAATTCACACAGGCAATGAGCAGCACGAGCACGGCAATTGAACCGAGCGTATACACATAGCCAATGTTCCCGTTAACCGACATATCCGCGACCGTGAAATCCGAGTAAAGGTGAATGTCGCGGATGTTCTGGACGGTTAGCCTGGCATTGTTCTCGGTGTACCGGGGCGGGTAGTACTTCTTGACGAACGCGGGAAGCTTGGATTCCAATGATTGGGGATTGCTGCCATCCTGCATTACGATATAGCTGTAATACCATAGTCCGAGGTATGCATGATCAAGGCGAAATCCGATGATTTGATTCAGCAAAAGCTTCGAATGCGCGAGAAAGTCAAAGTCAAGATGGGTTTTGCCATGAGGTCTCAGGACGCCCGTAACCTTGAATGCCGTCGTATCCTGAAATTGTATCATTTTCCCGATCGGGTTTTCGTCGCCAAAATATTTCCGGGCCGTTTCGTCGGTCAGCACAACGGAGTAGCTATTCTCAAATGCGTGTTCCGCCGTGCCATACTTGAAGTCAAAGTCAAACACAGAGAAGAAGCTCGAATCGGCCAGGTAGAATTTCTCTTCTTCAAAAACTGCATCTCCATAGCGGATTTTTGGCAATACATTGGAGAGGTAAAAGGTCCGGTACAGCGTTGTGGCATTCACAACTTCCGGATAATCGTCCACCATATCGAATGCAGCAGGGTAGTGCGCCGCAGGATAGTGATTCGACACGCCATTGACGTCGACGTGTGTATTAAGGCGATACGTGTTTCGCACGTTGGCAAATGAAGTATCGTAGCCCGTTTCATGCCTGACATATACGGCGATCAGAATGAAGCACGCCAAACCGATTGCTAACCCGGCTACGTTGATAAGCGTGTAAACTTTGTTTTTGATGAGGCTTCGGAACCCGATCTTAAAATAACTTCGGAACATCAGTAGCAGGGTTATGATGAAGGAGCACAAACTGAATTTGCCCTGCTGCTATCATGAAACGAAGCGGTTTTATAGGAAAGGCGCAAAATCTGTATGGCTTCCTTACCGTCCATTATCACCTACCGTAGTCCGGGTGACCAGATGCAGAGGTTGTAACAGAAGATGTTCATGCAACTAATGCGGTAGAGACAGTCTTCAGTTGGAATTTTGCCTTATCTTTTCCCGGTAAACACATTCATTTATGATACGTCAGTACCCCTTGCTTGTGGTGTTCGTGCTGCTCGGATGGAGCTCTTCAGCACAGGAAGCCAAAAAGGATTCCACCGAAACAGACGACAAAAAGCCAGGACTTCCACTGAAAGCCACCCGCCATATTCCCATCAAGACGACGGAGGGCACCTGGATGTCGCTTGACGTGAGCCCTGACGGAAAGGCCATCGCGTTCGATTTTCTTGGCGACATTTTCATAATGCCGATCACTGGCGGCAAACCGAAACAGTTTACAAAGGGTTTGGCCTTCGATTCCCATCCCAAGTTTAGCCCTGATGGAACCAAGTTGTTGTTTATTTCGGATCGAAGCGGAGGAAACAACGTGTGGTGGTTTGCCCTGGACAAAAGCGATTCTTTGCAAGTCACCGAAGGAAATACGGAGATCTATCAGTCTGCTGAATGGACACCGGACGGCAACTATGTGGTAGCGTCCCGCGGTATCCGCAATCTCAAACTGTGGATGTTTCACAAAGATGGTGGCTCGGGCGCACAACTCATTTCAAAGCCTGAACCACTCAAGACAATCGAACCTGCATTTGGGAAAGACAGTCGCTACATCTGGTACGCAGAACGCAACGGTGCCTGGAATTACAACGCGCAATTGCCACAGTATCAAATCAGCACGTACGATCGCGACAACGGTGAGACTGAGCGCATGACGTCACGCTATGGTTCTGCCTTCACTCCTACCCTCTCGCCGGATGGTAACTACCTCGTATACGGTTCCCGATTTAATGCACAGACCGGTCTTGTCTTACATGACCTCAGAACAAGCGAAGAAAAATGGCTGGCCTATCCGGTGCAGCACGATGAGCAGGAGTCGATCGCGCCGCTTGGCGTGTTACCAGCGATGTCGTTCACACCTGACAGCAAAGAGCTTGTGGCTTCCTACGGAGGGAAGTTTTATCGGATACCGGTTGCCGGTGGCGACGCCGTAAACATTCCTTTCGAAATGGATACTGAACTACTACTCGGCCCTCGCGTCGACTTCAAGTTTCCCATCAAGGACGATACGGAAATGATCGCCACCCAAATACGAAATCCGGTCGTATCACCCGATGGAAAGCAAATTGCGTTTACGGTGTTGAACCGACTATACACGATGACCTTGCCCGGCGGCAAACCCGCGCGCGTCACAGCGTCCGACTTTACTGAGGCGCATCCTTCCTGGAGTCCTGATGGATCGCAGCTGGTTTGGGCAACGTGGGAAGGCAACGGCGGACACTTGTATAAGATCAACTTCAAACTGAAAGGTGCAAAACCACAGCGTCTTACCAATATTGCGGCAAAGTATTCAGACCCGGCATGGTCGTTTAACGGGAACAAGATTGTTTTTCTTCGCGGGGGCGCTTTCAACTTTCGCGAAGACCCTGAACCAACGACGTTTGCCGACAAGGCAGAACTCGCATGGATCAGCGCGGACGGGGGTGTCACAACCGTCATCGATCGATCGCGGGGAAGGGGCTATCCGCACTTCGTCAAATCGGACGACCGGATTTACTTGTACAGTTCTGCGAAAGGATTGTTGTCGATTCGATGGGATGGCACGGATGAAAAGGAATTGGCCAAAATTACCGGTATCACTACCTATGGATTTATAGCTGGAAAGGAACACTGCATGATGGTGGAGTCCGTCACCGAACCCAAAAAAGAACCGAGCAACGCCGGCGTGATCAAGATGGCGCCCGTTGGCGATAAGGCTTTTGCCCAGATCAACAATGAGATCTACGTGGTGACCATTCCAAAGACCGGAGGCGAGGTGCCCAAAATCTCCGTCGCTGACGTCGAAAAGTCGCAGTTCCCGGCCAGTAAAGCGACCAGGATCGGTGGAGAATTTCCGACGTGGGCCAGCTCCGGAAAAGTGGTGTATTATTCTTTGGGCAATGCATTCTTTATTTACAGCCTCGACGAGGCACAGGCTAAAGAGACCATCCTGCGCAAAAAGAAGGCATTAGAAGAACGAAAGAAAAACGAAGCGGAAGCAAAGAAAGGGGAGAAAGACGAAAAAAAGGAAGAGAAGGAAGAAGACAAGAAAGATGAGAAAGAACTTGAGGATATATACAAGCCCGCTGAGCTCAGGATTAAGGTAACGGTTCCGCGCGATGTGCCGAAAGGAAAACTCTTGCTGCAACATGCCCGCATCATCACGATGAAAGGCGATGAGATAATCGAAGACGGGGACCTGTTGATCGAAAATGCGCGTATCAAGGCCGTTGGGCCAACAGGTAGCATACCGTCCGACGGCAGCGTGCAAAAGATGGACGTAAGCGGAAAGACTATTATGCCCGGTCTTGTCGATACACACGCGCATATGTGGCCGTCCTGGGACCTTCACAAGAACCAGGTCTGGCTGTACGCGGCCAATCTCGCGTACGGCGTGACCACGACACGAGATCCACAAACAGGTACCACAGATGTCCTAACGTATAGCGACCTCGTTGAAAGCGGTCGAATTCTGGGTCCCCGCATTTACAGCACAGGACCCGGAGTGGGATTCTGGGCCTACAACCTGAAAGATTACAAGCAGACGAAGGAAGTTCTCAGACAATATTCGGAATACTATCACACCAAGACGATCAAGATGTATCTCACAGGCAACCGGCAACATCGTCAGTGGGTGGTTAAGGCTTGCCGTGAGCAGGGTCTCATGCCCACCACGGAAGGCGGCCTTGACTTCAAATTGAATATCACGAACCTTGTCGATGGCTATTCTGGTCACGAACACGCCTTCCCTATCCAGCCACTCTATGGAGACTTCGCTACAGCAGTCGCGGGTTCTGGAATGACGTACACGCCCACGTTGCTGGTATCCTACGGCGGACCGTTCGCGGAGAACTACTACTATGCAACCGAGAACGTGAACGGAGATCCAAAGCTCAATCACTTTACACCGAAGTCCGAACTGGATGCCAAATCACGCCGCCGTGATAGCTGGTTCATGCCCGAAGAACACGTGTTTTCCCGGCATGCAGCATTCGTCACCGAACTGGTGAAACGAGGGGGCAATGCGGGCATTGGTTCGCACGGTCAGCTGCAGGGCCTGGGTTATCATTGGGAGTTGTGGAGTGTTGCCTCCGGCGGTCTGAGCAATCATGATGCGTTGAAAGTAGCTACCATTCACGGCGCGAGGGCTCTTGGGTTCGTAGACGATCTCGGAAGCCTGGAGGCGGGTAAACTTGCCGATTTGGTCGTCCTCGACAAGAACCCACTGGAGAACCTGCGCAACACGAACACCGTGAACAAGGTGATGAAGAATGGACGACTATATGACGGCAATACGCTCGACGAGGTGTATCCCGTGCAACGCAAGGCCCCGTCGTTTGAAACGGAGCAGGCTCGTCCTGGGGCGTTACCAGGGATTCGCTGATGAACTACTCGCGGCGTCCTGGATGTAATTCTGCCGCATCCATAATCTTACGGTAACGCCTGGCGTCGGCCGGCTTTACCTTCTTGCCGTTGATCTCCATGCTGTCATTGGAGATGTTCATCGCATTGATCTTCTCATCCATTTTCAGGTAGCCGTCCTTGATCGCTTCCTTTTGCACCAACTCTTGCGCCTCCTGCAGGCCTTTCTCGAGAACCTTCACGGATTCATTAAGGCGTTGCACTTCCTTTTCCATTTCAGCCACGTGGGCTTCGTCGATCTTTGATTGCACCCGCGCAAGATCCATCGCGTGCTGCGCCTCCTCCATTCGAACGAAGTTATCCCGGTGGAAGGCTTCGCCGCGTCTAGCCAGGTCCTCTGCACTACGCGCCCATTGCTGATCGCGTTCGCGAGCGTCTCTCATGCGTGTTCGTTCTTCCTCGGATCTTATCGCCGCATGGTCGTCATCAAAACGGTTTTCAAGTTCCTTCATCATTTCCTTCATATCGACCTCATGCTCTTTATAGAAATCCTCAAACCTCTCCTTGAACGTTTCTTCGAATTCACGTCCAAACTCTTCCCAGGAACCTTGGATTTGCGGAATGGTATCAAATACCGGAGAATGAAAATACATGGGCCTCGGCCCAGCCATAGGCACCTGCGGCAATAAGCTGGCGGGGCCTGCCGGAACAAGAAAAATAGGCGCTACGTAGTTGGGAATGCTCAGAATATACGGGTCAATCGGTTCTACAGGTTCGACCGGCGTTGGCGGTTCCATTCCCATAGCTATTTCCGCGAGATGCTCGTCGCCATATCCTTCCACTACGTGCACATCCTCTTTACCTTCGTCGTCGATGGTAGTGATGCTATAATGATAATACGTTCCAGTCTTCTTTTTTCCGGCAGTGTCGATGGGCGTCGATGCGGCTATTGCGCCCTTCGATTCAGGCTGCGGAAGATCTTGCATGGCCTTACGATCGCGCGACTGAATCGTGAGCCATGAAGCGCACATCAGCCCGATGACCAGCATGACCGCCGGTATGACCCGGTCCCGGCTGGAATAGTGGTGTACTGATTTTTCCATAATGCGTTTAATTCGTTTGAGTAGTTGATTCTTTTCTTCAGCAAGTGAAAGTGACACGCCCGCACGCGAAAGTTTCGCTTCTTCCAGCATCGCGAGTGCGCGAACATAGGCCATAGCATTTCCCTGGCTCGACAGTACGCCGTCGTCGCAACAGTGCTCACGCTCGCGCCGGATGTTGGCCGACATGATCCAGGCAAACGGATTGAAAAAGTAGAGTGCTTCGAGCGCACTTTGTAACACGTTCACGAGATAGTCGCCCCTCCTGACGTGCATGAGTTCGTGCACTAGAATAGCCTCCAGCTGTTCCGTTGTAAGACCTGAAAACATCCCCACGGGAACCAGGATAATCGGTTTGAAATAGCCCATTACAATGGGTGCACTGATGAGACTCGACTGTGCGAGCTCAACCAAAGTTTGAATGTCCAGCTTCGCGGCGAGCGCGTCGACCCGTTGTTGCCAGAGTGCCGTCACAGGTTCGGCCGTACGTCGTATGATACCGATGTACCAGTAGCCGCTCACGATACGAAGGGAGAAAAGCACGGCACCGATCAGCCAGAATGCAGACACCAAGCCAATGCGGCTGCTCACGAGCGAACTTAGGTCCGCCAGCCAGGCATAGACCGGCAAAACACTTTCAGCAACGGGTTGACTATTGGCAGCAAGGGTGAATATCTCACCTGACTCCAGTGCGATAGGAACAACCGGCGCATACATCACCCTAAAGGTCACGATGGAACACAGCAGCATCAGGCCAAATACACCTACCGATGCCGCATATCGCAACGCCGATTGTCGTGTGGGCGTAAAGCGAAGGAGGGCGGTACCCAACAAAAGGCACAGTAAACCTTGCCACAGGGAATGGACCAAAGTCCAACCCATTGCCTGCGCTACAGGACTTCTCAGTATTTCAACGATTGTCTCCATCCCGCACGAGTTTATCGAGGTATGCCTTGATCTCATCCAATTCTTCTTTCGAAGAGCTGTTGCTGCCGAGCGCGCTCATCACCAATTGCGCTGCGGATCCCTGGAACACGGTGCTGATCATCTTGTCAAGCAACTGCTGCCGCGTGTTTTCTAACGAAGGCACAGCCCTGTACATATGGAGTTTGCCACTCTTCTCGCGTGTAACGAGTCCCTTGTCGTGCATGATTTGCATGAACTTGAGAATTGTCGTGTATCCGTTGGCCTCGTCGCCACCCATTGCCTCCTGGATGTCTTTGACAGATACGGAGCCGCGCTCCCATACGATTTGGAGGATTTCAAGCTCTTTTTCGGTTGTTCTTATAGGTTTCTCACTCATATTACGAATGATTTCGTATTACAATTGTAGTGACTCACCAGAAATGATGCAAGAATTTATACGAATATTTTCGTATTAAGGTTTTTTGACATCCCGGAAGCAGCCGAAAAAGCGCTGAAAAAGCACCGGCGTCAAATTAGACCAATCAACAGGTCAACCAATAAAATATCATAAAAAAAGCCCCCGGGAGAACCCGGGGACTTCAAACCAAACCCCTCAACCAATCTATCTCCCCACGCCAAGGCGTGGGAAAACCACTAATCCTTAAACCAATACTTACTAAACAATTTCTGCCGCCTCCAGGTTCTCGAACACAAACTCATTTTCATTTTTCAGGTCAACAAAGATTACTGAATCCTTGTGCACCTTACCTGAGAGTATCTGCTTCGACAACTCGTTTAGTATTTCGCGCTGCATCACACGTTTCAGTGGCCGTGCACCGAACTGCGGATCAAATCCGAGTTTGGCAAGTCTGTCGCGTGCGGCTCCTCCTATGTCAAGTTTAACGCCTGCGTCTTCGAGGCGCTTGCGGACCAGATCAACCTGTATGTCGACGATCTTACGGATATCTGCCTGGCTTAGTGGTCTGAACATGATGATCTCGTCGATCCTGTTGACAAACTCCGGCCGAACGGTCTTTCTTAACAACGTCAGCACTTCTTCTTTCGTGCTCTCCAGCACATCGAAATAATTTTCAGGAGTGATCTTTTCGAAATTCTCCTGGATCAAATGTGATCCGATGTTGGTGGTCATGATGATGATCGTGTTCTTGAAATTGGCGACACGGCCTTTGTTGTCCGTCAATCGTCCATCATCCAGCACTTGCAACAGAATATTAAAGACGTCAGGATGTGCCTTCTCGATTTCATCGAGAAGAATCACCGAGTAAGGCTTTCTTCTCACTGCCTCTGTCAACTGCCCGCCTTCATCATAACCAACGTATCCTGGGGGCGCACCGATCAGCCTGCTTACGCTATGGCGTTCCTGGTATTCGCTCATGTCGATACGAACCATTGCTGTGTCATCATTAAACAAATAGTCTGCCAAAGCTTTCGACAATTCTGTTTTTCCCACGCCCGTCGTCCCCATGAATATGAATGAGCCGATTGGTCGTTTGGGATCCTGCAATCCCGCTCTGCTTCTTCGCACAGCATCGCTCAATGCGCGAATCGCCTCTTCCTGCCCAGCCACACGTTTGCTGAGTTCCTCTTCGAGGTTTAAAAGCTTCTCGCGTTCCGTTTGCAACATGCGCGAAACTGGTATACCCGTCCATTTAGCCACTACTTCAGCGATGTCTTCGCTATCCACTTCTTCTTTCAGCAGCGACTTCTCGCCCTGCATTTCCTTCATCTTTTGATGATAGACATTAAGACGCGTTTCGGCTTCTGTTATTTTACCGTAACGGATTTCGGCAACCTTTCCGTAGTCGCCCGCTTTCTCAGCTTGTTCAGCCTCGAACTTTAGCTTGTCTATGTTCTCCTTCTCTTTCTGGATACCATGAACCACTTCCTTCTCACTCTCCCACTTTGCCTTCAGTGAATTACGTATCTCTGAAAGGTCGGCGATATCCCTGGTAAGGATCATTTCCTTCTCCTTGTCTTTTTCCCGGCGAATGGCTTCGCGCTCAATTTCGAGCTGCATGATGCGACGATTGAGCTCGTCAAGCTCTTCTGGCAGCGAATCCATCTCCAGCCGCAATTTGGCCGCGGCTTCGTCCATCAAGTCGATGGCCTTGTCGGGCAAAAAACGATCGGTGATATACCGATTCGACAATTCAACCGAAGCAATTACGGCATCGTCTTTTATGCGAACGCCGTGGTGCAATTCGTACTTGTCCTTGATCCCTCGCAAGATCGAAATCGAATCTTCCACGGAAGGTTCGTCAACCATGACCGATTGAAAGCGACGTTCCAGGGCCTTATCTTTTTCAATATACTTTTGATACTCTTTTAGCGTGGTCGCGCCGATCGCATGAAGTTCACCACGGGCCAGTGCGGGCTTCAGCAGGTTGGCCGCATCCATTGCTCCTTCGCCACCACTGCCCGTACCAATGAGCGTATGTATTTCATCAATGAAAAGAATGATTGCTCCATTCGAATCCGTTACCTCCTTGATGACGGCCTTGAGGCGCTCTTCGAACTCACCTTTGTATTTGGCTCCTGCTACAAGCAAACCCATGTCGAGCGATATCAACACTTTCGATTTCAGGTTCTCGGGAACATCGCCGTCTACAATACGTTGCGCCATACCTTCAACGATGGCGGTCTTGCCTACCCCTGGCTCACCCAACAGGATCGGATTGTTCTTAGTACGCCGGCTGAGAATTTGCAACACGCGCCGAATCTCTTCATCGCGACCAATTACCGGGTCGATCTTGCCGACCTTTGCCAGGTCATTGAGATTCTTGGAGTAGCGTTCCAGTGACTTATACTTAGATTCTGCGTTTTGATCGGTAACCTTCGATCCGCCACGCAATTCTTTAATGGCTTTGATCAAGGCCGAGCGATCGACACCTGCATCTTTCAACAGCGCAGATGCCTTGTCCTTGGAAGACAGGATGCCCAGCAACAGGTGTTCAACGGCGATATACTCGTCTTTGAATTCTTTCAGTTCCTTTTCTGCTTGCTGAAGTATGCCATTCGTTGCCGTCGACAGATAAGGCTGTTGTCCTGAAACATGGGGATAAGATTTCAGCAAATCCTCAAGCTTGTTCTCGAGAAAGCCAACGTTTACGTTCAGTTTCTTAAATAGATAGTTCGACACATTCTCGTCTGTTTCAAGAATGCTTTTCAGCAGGTGCCCAGGTTCAATAGCCTGCTGCTGCTTGGCCAAAGCAATCTCGGCAGACTTTTGCAGTGCTTCCTGCGATTTGATTGTGTATTTATCGAAGTTCATATGATTAGTCTCCAGCGGCCTTAATCAAAAAATAATCCAGTGAAATCAGCCACCGAATTTCAGAAATTTTGACATTTGAATACGGTGGGAATTTCCCTGAAACGGTCATTCTGGCTTGAAAGATGTCAAAACGATCATCTGACCTTAAAAATAAGTTCCCGCAAGCCTGCATTGTAGAGGTTGCCTGGGAGGTCTGTAACCAGGTGGGCGGCATTTATACCGTGATCCGCTCAAAGGCTCCCGCCATGGTGAGGCATGCCAGCGGTCCTTATTGCATGGTGGGACCGTATGTTGGACGAAGTATCCAGGCAGAACTAGAACCACTCGACGACGCGCAGGATGTGTTCGGGCAGGCGGCAGCGACACTCCGAAAGCGCGGATACGACGTACACTATGCGGAATGGCTTGTGCCGGGTAAGCCTCGCGTTGTGTTGCTGAATCCTCATGTCGTTCCGGACAAGGCCCTCAACGTGGTGAAGTATCTTCTTTGGAAGAATCACGGTATTAACACGCCCGGCGATCGTCCTCTTATTGATCAGGTGATTGCTTTTGGTTATTTGACCAAGTTGTACTTTGACGAATTGCTGAAGCTGACGGACCAACCAATCATTGGTCACTTCCACGAATGGATGGCGTGCCTTCCGATTCTCGATATCCGCAAGGAAGCACTACCAATAAAAACTGTTTTCACGACACACGCCACACAACTGGGACGCCACCTGGCCATCAATTCGCCCATGTTCTATGCCCATCTACCCTTTTTCAATTGGGAAGAAGAGGCCCGGAGGTTTGGCATCGAGACGGAAGCGACGATCGAATTCACCTGTGCGCAGAAGGCCGATTTATTAACGACCGTCAGCGATGTAACCGCGCGCGAATGCAAGCACCTGCTGAAGCGAAAGCCGGAGGTCGTGCTTCCCAATGGTTTGAGTATCGAACGGTTCGAGGCATTGCATGAGTTTCAAAACAAGCACGTGGAATACAAGGAAGAAATCCATCATTTTGTGACGGCGCACTTCTTTCAATCTTATTCATTTGATCTTGACAAAACGTTGTATTTCTTCACTTCGGGCCGATATGAATTCAGGAACAAGGGATACGACCTCACCATAGAAGCGCTGTCGCGACTCAATCAACGACTGAAGAAAGAAGGCTCCGAAGTTACCGTCGTGATGTTCCTCGTTACCCGGCAGGACTATCACAGCATCTATCCCGAGGTGCTTCAGTCAATGGCTATGATGCAGGAAATTCTGCAGACGACCCAGGCCATCCAGGAACAAGTCGGCAAGCGATTGTTCTACCAAAGTACCTCGCAGGATGATCACCACCTGCCCGACCTCAACTCCTTTGTAGACGAGTACTGGAAATTGCGCTATCGCAGAACGCTGCAGGCCTGGAAATCAAAGAAGAATCCACTGGTAGTAACGCACAGGCTGGTGCACGAATCGACCGACGAACTTCTGGCGGCCATCCAGGGCCAGAAACTATTGAATGGACCCGATGATCCGGTGAAGGTGGTGTATCATCCCGATTTCATTACCGCGAGCAATCCGCTATTCGGCATGGATTACAACCAGTTCGTTCGCGGGTGCCACCTGGGGATATTTCCCAGCTACTATGAACCCTGGGGCTACACGCCGTTAGAATGCATGGCCAGCGGCATACCCTCCGTGACCAGCGATCTCTCCGGATTTGGCGATTACGTACTGCAACATATCAAAGATCACGAGAAGTACGGCCTGTTTGTGATTGAACGGGGAAAGCGCACCTTCGATTGGTCAGCCAACCAGTTGGTGGAGGTAATGTATAGCTTCCTGCAGCAGAATATGCGGCAGCGCATCATGCAACGGAACAACGTTGAGAACCACTCGGAGATTTTTGACTGGCAGAATCTGATCAGGCACTATGCAGAGGCCTACGAGATGTTAACTAATAAAGTGTAATGAGTATTTTCTGCTGGCCAAATGCTAAGGCGGACAGGCTGTTCTGGTGGGATTCCTTGCGGATGCCTGCCAAATCATGGCTCAGGTCAAGTTTGCGTTCATCACAAAGCAGGTGGGATAGTGGCTCAAATGTGACATATTTGATATATTCGGACGCTCCGAGCGGTTCGGACCACGATTTGCAATTGATTCTGTCTATAACAAATACGCTAATTCCATATAACTACACAACCAGATGAGTACGTCAAGAAGAGACTTTATGAAAAAGGGTGCATTGGGTTTGTTCGGAACCACTGCATGGCTCACCGCAACCAAAGCCAAAGCGGCGGCAACGGGCGAAGTGATGGGCCTACAATTATATTCTGTGCGCGATGACATGAAGAAAGACCCGACAGGCACACTGAAGCAGTTGGCCGCTATGGGCTACAAGAACGTCGAGCACGCCAACTATGTCGAGCGCAAGTTTTATGGATTCGCACCGAAAGAATTTAAGAAAATACTGGATGATCTTGGCATAAAAATGCCCAGTGGCCACACCGTTATGGGTAAGCAGCACTGGGATGAAGCCTCGAAAGATTTTACCGACCTCTGGAAATACACGGTTGAGGACGCTGCCGTGGTGGGCCAGCAATTTGTTATCTCTCCCTCATTGGACAAAACTCTTCGGGGGACTGCCGGTGATCTGAAGCATTATATGGAGATATTCAACAAGTCGGGGGAACTGTGCAAGAAGTCCGGAATGAAATTCGGCTACCACAATCACGACTTCGAATTCAGCGAGAAACTTGATGGCATGACGATGTATGACATCATGCTGTCAGAAACGGACCCCAATCTGGTGGTTCAACAACTCGACATTGGCAACTTGTACAACGGTGGGGCAAAGGCCATCGACATAGTGAAGAAATGGCCGGGCCGCTTCATTTCTATGCACGTTAAAGATGAAATCAAGAGCACGGAAGCCGGCAGCAATCATGAGTACGAAAGTACGGTCCTGGGCAAGGGGATTGTAAATCCGAAAGAAGTCATCGACCTCGGCCGCAAGGCGGGAGGCACAAAGCACTTCATCATTGAACAGGAATCGTATCAGGGAAAGACACCGCTCGAATCGATGAAGGAAAATTATGCCATTATGAAGAAGTGGGGTTACTAATTCAATTAACAATTGACAATTAGGGGCAGGGCTGTCGCCCTGCGGTGCATTTAATGCTATGGTGTGGTATTTGTCAGAAGGGAATCAGTGAATACCACTAATCAAGACAACTAATAGACACAACTAATCACCTAACTAATCAGTGAATATTATGAGGAAACTACCCTGGATTGCGATGATGTTGTGTACATTTCTGCTTATGGCTACGGTCGACACAAATTCACAATCCAAAAAGGGAAAAGCCCTGCGGCATGTGGTGCTGTTTGGCTTCAAGAGCACGTCATCACCCGAAGATGTGAAAAAGATTGAACAAGCTTTTGTCGCCCTCAAAGGAAAGATCAAGCTGATCAAGGATTTTGAATGGGGAACCAACAGTAGTCCTGAAGGCCTTAATCAAGGACTTACCCACTGCTTCATGGCCACATTTTCAAGCGATAAGGATCGAGACGACTACCTGGTTCATCCCGATCACAAAGCCTTCGTTGAAATCCTGGGTCCGCATTTGGACAAGGTGACGGTGGTGGACTACTGGAGTAATTGATAATTGTCAATTAATCCTCTCCACTCCCAGCCCCGGCTTATCTGAGCACGACATCATCCCGTCCTTGAGGATGAAGCCACCCTTGACGACGTCGCGCGCGAGGTCGAGGCTGCCGTCCAGGTCAATGTATTTTGTGTTCGCGCAGGCGAAGGCCGCGTGTAGTGCCGCCGTGATACTGACGATACTTTCGTCATTACACCCCCAGAACAAGTCTATTCCTTCGGCCCGTGCGATGTCCGCAATTTTGAGTGCCTGGCTCACGCCACCGCACTTCATGAGTTTGATGTTAAAGATGGCCGCCGCTTTGGGAGGCTTGATCAGTTCGATGGCGTCTTCCGGTGTGATGAGGGATTCATCGGCGGCAAGCACCTCACGAACTTCCTTGGGGAGTGACTTCATCTCAGCAATATCCTTTGCCGGCAATGGCTGCTCGATGAGCTCAATATCCAGGTCATAACACCTGCCATAAAACTGAATCGTTTGCTCGCGCGTATAGCCCTGGTTAGCGTCTACTCTGATGCCGATGCTGTTTCCAAATTTTTCGCGCAGCTTCATGATGCGCTCCACATCCTCCTCGAGATCTCGTCCAAGCTTTACTTTTATCACTTTAAACCCACGCTTCTTGTATTCTTCCGCTTCCTTCAATGTCTCCTCCACATTCTTGATGCCAATCGTGTTGGACGTTGGCAGTCTCTTGATTTTCTGGCCGAGGAATTTTACAAGTGGAACATCCAGATACTTGGTGAACGCGTCGTGCAAGGCAATGTCGATTGCGGCGCGTGCCGCCGGATTCTCCGGAAATCTCTTCCAGACTTCGTAAGTGAGTTGATTGAATTCACGAATATCCTTTCCTACAAGGAACTCGATGTTCTTGTCCTGCAAGGCTTCCAGGCATTGCTCGAACGATTCTCCCACTACGTACTCACTTGGATTACCGGCGCCCATTCCGGTTATGCCATTCTCGAGGGTAATCTCCACAAATGCATTCCACACCTCATCGATCGTCTTGAAGGCAATGGTATAAGGCTTCGTGTTTCCGAGGTCGGCACTCCAGGATTTTATCTCTTTGATTTTCATATTCAGCTTACACCTTTGCCAGACTTTTCGAGATGAGGCTTTGAAATACGGGCACCAGTGATGTCAATCCGTCCTCCAACGGTAGCACTACTGGAATTCCGAGTTCCTTCTCATACTTGGCAGCCGCTGCCCGCGCGTCACTTTCAGCCATCTTGGATGTGTTGAGGGTAATCGCCACAGTTGGCGCGCCATACATTTTTATCAGGGCCACCTCGTCGCGCAGCTCTGGAAGATACGCAGGATAATACTCCATATCCTTGTATTGCTTTCTTGCCGGATGATGTTGTAACACGACGGCATCCGCATCCGCCGAAACAATCCATTCAGCGCCAGCAGGGCCACTCGGATTTCTCAACGCAGATTGCCCTTCAATGAAAATAATGTCCGGCTTCGCCTCGTGGTAACAGGTCACCACCGCATGTTCCATTTCGCCGGAAATAAAGTCATTGAGCGTCGAATCGAATACAAATCCGTACTTCGCGCCTTGCATCCATCCGGTTTGCCCCGTGTAGACCATCTCGGCTTTGAATCCTGCTTCGCGCATCGCCTCCACCAGGAAGCGTGTAGTGGTCCTTTTTCCAAGTGCGCAGTCAGTGCCCAGTACGGCTATCTTCGGACATTTCACCTCTTTGATCTCCCCCGACCAGAAATGAAGGTCGGTGGCCTTCTTAGGTTTGCGGACGTCGATTATTTCCAGGTCATTTTGTTTGGCCAGGGCCGCCAGTTCGGGAATATCGGTGATGTATTCGTGCAGGCCGTTCACCAGACTGAAGCCGTTCTCGAGTGCCTCTTTCAAGAGCGCACGCAGCGACTCGGGAATTACGCCTCCCTTGGTGGCCACACCAATCACACAGTATCTAGCACGCTGGCCTGTTTTAATGAAGTCAGCTATCGTGGCGTACACCGGAAGGTCACGATTCTTGCCGTCGAGCACTTCTCCTGCATCGCGCCCGGCAGTCTTGTCGTCAATAAAACCGAGTATTTGGAATCGTTCAGTGCCTCGAATGAGTCCGTGGGCGGTTTTCGCATTGCTCGAGGCGAGATATCCGCCAGTGAGCACGATCGCTGTGCTTTTCTCCATGCATATAAATTGAAGGGCTAAAATTTCGTTGATTAAAAGGAGTTTTCAAAAGAAGCCTCGCAACGAATGGGCAATTAGTTTGGGCGGCAAAGCTGCCCATCGACAGTTACGGGACATGCCTCACCGGGGCCTGGAGCACGCTCTTTTTCTGCATGGCGCGTTCTTTTAAGCGGCTCAATTTTTGAGTAGATTTGGTTAAAGACTATCACGGTCAGGCCACGTTCATGAAAAAGCTTATGTTTTTGTTGGTCATGATGGGGTGTACCCTATTTAGCCAAGCACAATCGATTGTCGGTCGCTGGCAACTTGTTAAGCAAAGTACCTGCGTAGAAGATGAACTGGGGGAAGCTGATGACGACACGCAGGCACTCGTCGACGACATGAAGTCAATGTCGGGTGCCACTCCCCAGGTTATCGAGTTCAAAGCGAACAATACTGGCGAGGAAAGCACCAAGATCATCAGCAAGAAAAAATCTTACAATTCAAAATCTTTCTTATATCGCTACAATGAAAGTGGTCTGTACTTTCTTGACAAACGATCCAAGACCATTATTGAGGGGTTTACGGTGGAAAGACTCGAAGGGGACTCCCTCATCATCAGCAACGTCTCTCGCGTTTGCGAAACCAAGATTTTTGTGCGCGTGAAATAGCCCTCCGAACCCAACGTCATCCGTTACCGTTCTTTCGCTACCTTTGCGGGATGCATCAGCCATGCGAGCGCTTAGATTCACGGGCTGACGGGTATTCAAAGTAATTCATGGTCGATACCAAATCCAGACGCGACATCAGGAAACTGAAACTCGACGAGCTCAAACAATTCTTCGTTGAGCACGGCGAGAAGCCTTTTCGTGCCCAACAGGTTTACGAATGGCTGTGGAATAAGTCGGCCAAGGATTTTGATCAGATGACCAACCTTTCGGTCGGCCTGAGGGAGATGTTGAAGGAAAACTTCGCTATTAACCACATCAACGTGGATCGTATGCAGCGGAGCACTGACGGCACCATTAAGAATGCGGTAACGCTATTCGACGGAATGGTGGTTGAATCCGTTTTGATCCCGACGGAGAAACGGATTACAGCGTGTGTTTCATCGCAGGTTGGCTGCAGCCTTGCCTGCAGATTTTGCGCAACGGCCCGGCTAAAGCGCCAGCGAAATCTAAGTCCGGACGAAATTTACGACCAGGTAGTGGCGATAAAAGAACAGGCGCAGCTATACTACGGCCGACCCCTGACGAATATTGTGTTCATGGGGATGGGGGAACCCTTGTTAAACTACGCCAACGTAATGTCGGCCATTGAAAAAATAACTGACCAGAAGGGCCTCAACATGGCCAACAAGCGGATTACCGTGTCGACAGTCGGAGTGGCTAAGATGATCGTGAAGATGGCTGACGACAATGTGAAATTTAACCTGGCCGTTTCGTTGCACGCCGCATTGGACAAGACGCGTTCGGCGATCATGCCCATAAACGATACGAATCCTTTGGCCGAACTAGGAGAATCACTCAAGTATTGGTACAAGAAAACCAAGCGCAAGGTGACGTATGAATATGTCGTGTGGAAGGGGATCAATGACAATGAAGAGCATGCACAGGCGTTGCTCAGATTTTGCAAAATTATTCCCTCGAAGGTGAATCTGATCGAGTACAACCCAATTGACGATGGGGAGTTTCAGCAGGCGAGCGAGGCGTCGCTGAACCTGTACATGGATATCCTGGAGAAGAGCGGCATAACTACCCGCATTCGAAAAAGTCGTGGCAAGGATATTGATGCGGCTTGCGGCCAGCTGGCCAATAAAACTTAATTAACCCGGCATTCATCCTATTGGTGGGGGATGGGCCCTTTGACAGCAATGCGTGAAATGAAGCGCTGGGAGATAACCATTTGTCTATTTGTTTTTTTGTCTCTGCCTGCTTCCGCCCAGAAGCTGACGCACGGCATTGTTGTCGACTCCGTCAATCTAAAGGCGTTGCCAGGGGTACACGTGCGCGTGAAAGGCAAGGATATTTTCGCTGTAACCGGAAGCCTCGGTTCCTTTCAAATACGCGCGCTGCCCATCGATACGTTGGTGCTCAGCATGGTGGGCTACAATACTGCGGTTGTGCCTTTGCTGCTTGAAGAAGAGGATCTGATGATCAGAATGGGCGAGCGATATCAGCTGCTGCAGGAAGTAACCATCTCCGGCAACCGGCTATTTGAAAGCGACATCGTTCGAACAGAAAGAACGGCCCCCAGAAAAATGACTACCGCCGAAGCATTTTCCTCTCCATGGACGTACTTTTCACGCGACCAGAAGGAACGACGAAAAGTGGTGAAGCTGATCAATGAAAATGATCGCATCGAGACGTACATCCAGGTGATCAACGATCAGGAAACGAGAGAGGATATCATGTTCGATCACGAGCTAACCGAAACGCAATATTATAGCACACTTGCACTCTTCAACCGCCAAAGCCAGGATGTGCTTTACTCAACCAATCCTAGTGAGATCATTGCATCCCTGCGGCGATTCTTCGATCGGGCCTATGGAAAACAGAAGTAGTGAAGGGTACTTCAGCGTATGATGCCGAATTCCTTATATCCTTGAACCTCGCCTTCCTGGGTCTCAATTTTCAGCACCACCGCCCTGGGCGGACCTTCCAGGCACCAGGCATAAAACTTGTTGATCACTTCTTGCTCTCCTTCCACATCGATCTGTACATTGCCATTGGGGAGGTTCAATATCGTGCCCTTTAGCCCAAGGCTGTTCGCCACGTCGCGCGCCGATGCCCGATAAAAGACGCCCTGCACTTTTCCGCTGACAACAAATGTGAGATGCTTAACCATGGCTATCTATTGTACATCACAGGATATAATCCGTGCTGAGGAAAGCAGACTCGCGATTTCGGATGATCTGGCTCAACACGCGTTTATTCTCCTCGGTCAATTTTGTTGCCACAATCGTGCGGATGGAAAACACACGCAACGCATCGGCTATTGAAAGTGTGCCCTCTGCAGAGTCCTTGCGCCCATTAAAGGGGAACGTATCAGGTCCGCGCTGACTTTGAGCATTGAGATTAATGCGGCCCACCTGGTTCACAAACGCATCCATTAGTTTCGCCACCCGTGGAGCATCCGTTCCGAATATGCTCACCTGCTGGCCGAAGTTCGATTGCAGTACATACTCAATAGCCTCATCGTCATTGGTAAACGGTACGATGGGCACTACGGGACCGAATTGTTCTTCATTATATACGCGCATCTTATCATTCACGGGAAATAAAACGGCAGGATAAAAAAACGTTTCAGCAACCGTTCCACCCTGCTCATTGACCACCTTAGCGCCATGTTTTTTTGCGTCTTCCACGAGTTCCGTCAGGTAGGCTACCTTACCCGGCTCAGGGAGCGGAGTGAGCGAAACGCCCGTCTCCCACGGCACCCCCGGCTTGAGTTTCAGCACCTCGGCATTGAACTTTTGTATGAAGGCGTCAACAATTGAATCGTGCACAAACAAGATCTTCAAGGCCGTGCAGCGCTGACCATTAAACGAAAGCGCGCCTGTGATGCACTCACTCACGGCTATATCGAGGTCAGCGTCCGGTAATACTATGCCGGGATTCTTGGCATCCAAGCCGAGTACCGCCTTCAGGCGATGAAGTTTCGGATGCAGTTTCTTCAATTCGTTGGCGCCTTTGTTCGTGCCGATGAACGCAAACACATCGATCTTGCCCGTCTCCATAAGGGCCCCGACTGTTTCCCTGCCGCGGCCGTAAATAATATTGATAACACCCTTCGGGAAGCTGTTGCAAAATGCCTCCAGCAGGGGTCGGATCAACAGCACGCCATATTTGGCAGGTTTAAAGACAACGCTGTTCCCCATGATCAGCGCGGGTATAAGGGTCGAGAAGGTTTCGTTTAAAGGATAGTTGTAAGGACCCATGCACAACGCGACGCCTATCGGCACACGTCTTATCTGGGCCATGAAACCCTGCTCCTCAACCAACTTAGCCGAGTTCCGATCGAGCTCTTTATAGGCGTTGATGGTATCAACGATGTAGTCGCAGGTCCGATCGAACTCCTTTTCCGAATCCTTCAAGGTCTTGCCTATCTCCCACATCAGGAGCTTTACTACTTCATTTCGCTTCTGCCGCATATCGGCAAGAAATCTCTCAACGTGCCCGATGCGTTCCGACACACTCATGGTTGGCCACTCACCCCTTCCCAGGTCATATGCACGTACGGCGGAATCCAACGCTTCCAACGACTCCTTCGAAGTGAGTAGCGGTGTACTGCCAATATTTTTTTGAACAAGCTTACCGCCTTGCCTGACGAACACGGGGCTCAGCACGTCATTGAGACTACCTGGCCATTGCCTCAGTTCGCCATCAATAAGGTATTCGCGTTGTTCGATCCGTTCCTGGATCCTGAATTGTTCCGGAATCGATTCTTCGGAGGGAAAAGAAATCATGGGCTGATTGGTTAACTGTGTCCGGATTATGCGCGATTGATCGAGCAAACTTCATCGAAAACGTTTTCTTAATGAATTCTGGTCGATCAACGTGCTAACCCATTCAAATTAACCAATAAACCATCAGAAAAGATCGGACATCCCAAAAGAAGATTGAAGGAACTGACCTAATTGGAATTAGGGGTGCTTAACTAGCGTATCCAAAAAATCAACCAATCAACAAATAGATCAATGTCTTATTCCACACTCCTTGCAATACTTGAGTTTGCCGGGTGCATGTCGCTTGGGTTTGCGTTTATGTCCGAAGTACGCGGGATTTGCATACTGGGGTTTCATGAGCATTCGCTCGTTATAGCGATTGGTCTTTGCGCGTGAGGCCATTCTATCATCATATTCTTTTTGCGCGTTGTACGTTATTCCGCGCGACTTCTTTTTTTCCTTGCGCATCTTCACCGACGGCGCAACAAAATCGGCATCCTCGGAACCTGGACTCAACGTCGTAGGCTGAACGGCGGTCCCTTTGCGAGCAGCCTTCTTTTCCTTACGCGACAGTTGTCCGTACGACGTAAGCGCGATTACAGTCAATATGATGGAGAACAGTAGCTTCATCTGCAGTGGGTTCAAATATATTAACTCCAAAGACCGATTAAAAATTGTTCGGCGACCGGATAAGCGTACAAAAGAGGCCGAATTAATTGCGGACGTGGCTGTATTGGAATTCTATCGAACAAATCAGCCAGTCGTCCAAAAAAAAGAAACTGCCTGCAGTTTCCTGACAGGCAGTTCAAAACCAACCTAAACAAAATATTATTAGCTGCTTTTTGGAACCAACATTGATTGCTGACGGCGGTGAGTCCAGGGAGGCGTCGGGTTTTCGTCTTTCCACAGACCCTTCTTCTTCGATTGCGACGCTACGCGGTAAGATTCAAGCTCGTTTTCCGGATTGCTCTCGTCCGTCCAGGCCAGACCATCCTTCAATAACTGGATGCGTGGATCCTTTTTGCCATCGACAAGCACTTCTGCCGTAGAATTGCCCGTGCGGTCCTTGCCTTTGAGGGTAACGGTCGCTGATTTGTTGAGCGTTAACCGTTCAAGGCATATACGTGCCTCGTCCCCAAATGCCTGGGTTAGCTCGGGACAGTCGATGCCCGATAGCAGGATAGTATACTTGTCGCCATCGGCAGACAAAAATTCCAGGGTGTTGCCGTCGATGACGCGAGTTACTTTGCCCTGTATCGTGCGCGCGTCCACGGACGCTGCCACGATGAATACGAGGAGGGAACAAAAGAAGGTTTTCATAATTCGTGAGTTTCCACAGCTTTTGCAAAAACATCACCATTTGAAAACCAACCCGAAATCGAATTAGAAACGGGTTTTTATCATGTTGAGCCCTTAAATGGTTCCAAATTGGGACGCTGGAGAGCTCAATTTGGGATTCTACTTACAATACTGGTCGATCTGAAATTTGGCCTTCCCATCGCCAAATTCCACGGCGCGACGCCAATCAAAACATGCCTTATCCTGCTGTTTGAGTCGATAGTAGAAATTACCACGTTGTTTATAGTAAGCGGCATTTTTGGGTTCGATCCGGATCGCCTCGTCCATATCGGAAACACCCGCACCATAGTCGTCAAGTTGCGACTTGCACGTCGCCCGATTGTAGTACGCCATTCCATCTTCCGGATTGATTTGAATCACTTTGTTGTAATCCAGCATGGCTCCTTCGTAATCTTCCAGCGACTCCTTCACCAATGCCCGGTTGAAATGTGCATCTACGTTCTTAGGATCGATATCAACCGCCTTGTTGAATTCGCCCACCGCTTGCTTGTAGTCTTCCAGGGCAGCGTAGCACCTGCCTTTGTTCAAGAATAGCGCTATACTGTTCTCTCCTGCTTTTTGTGCGTTATCGAAGTTTACCAAAGCAGCCTGATATTCCCCACCGTCGATCTCCATGAGACCGCGTCTAAAGTACACGGTCTTATCCTTCATACCTGCGGTGATGGCCTTTCCATAATACTCATATGCCGGGGGAAACTTTTCCATGGAATAGTATGCGTTACCGAGGGTCAGGTACAGATCCGCTCCAGGCTTCTCCGTGAGCTTTTCCACCTCGCGATAATCCCGGACAGCCTCCTCGTATTTTTTCGTGCTGATGTAAGCCTGCCCGCGATTCTCAAGCGCCCTGACATAGTCAGGCTTTTTCTGCAAGGCAGTCCCGAAATCGGCAATGGCGGCCGGGTAATTCTCCTGCAAGAGGTACGCTTTTCCACGATTGTTAAAAAGTATGGGATCGGTGACGCCACCCCCTATTGCCTTTGCATAATCTTCAATCGCTCCAGCGGTGTTATGGGTAGCCATACGTGCATCGCCACGATGGAAATACGCGATGAACAATTTGCTATCGCGCGTAACGGCTTCGTCAAAATCGGCCAACGCTTCAGTATAGGCTTTGCTTTCGTAATGTGCCCAGCCGCGCATGTCATAGGCCAAGGCATCCTGCGTGCCCCCTTTGATAGCCTTGTCGAGATCCGGCAGAGCACTCGCGTAGTCCTTACGAGCAAACTTAGCAGCGCCCCGCTTGAAGTACAGCGCATGGTCTTGCTGCCCGGCGTCGATCGCCTGGTTAAAATCTGCGATCGCCTTTTCATATTCTTTGAGTTCAAACAGCGCTGCTCCACGCACTGCATAGAGCGTGTTGTCTTTGCTCGACCCATCGATTGCCTTCGTCAGATCGGGCGCCGCACCGGCGTAGTCCTTAATCTGAACCTTGCCCTTTCCCAGCACTGCATAGTCATCGGCAGTAGCATCCCCGCGCGATGCAACGATAGCCATATCCGCTACCGCGCCCGCATAGTCATTCAGTTGATAACGGGCATAGGCACGGTTGCGCGTCGCCGTTGTATAATCCTTCTTCAGACCGATAGCCCGATCGAAATCGGCGATCGATTCTTTCGCCAGGCCCATCGATAATTTCGACTTACCCCGATTATTGTAGATCACCTCATCGCTGGCGCCGAGGTTAATCGCATTGTCGTATGCTGCCACGGCACCTTTGTAATCGTTTTGCTTGTATCGTGCATTTCCCAGTTGATAGAACAGATCTTTGTTCTTGCTGCCCATCGAAACAGCCTTTTCAAGAGCGGGTATTGCCTCCTTTTCCTTTTGAACATTGAGATACGACATCCCCAGCGACTCATACGTGGCAAGGTCCGTCATGCCCAACGAAATTGCCTTTTCGAGATCCTGCGCCGCTACGGCAAACTGGTTCTGTTGAAATGCCGACATCCCATGCGCCTGGAAAACTTCCTTTTCGGCAGCGCCCGCGGTAATGGCTTTTCCCAGGGATTCGAAGGCCGGCGCGTACTCTGCGTTCTGGTATTGACACAATCCCAGCGCAGTATAAATGTCCTTGCCATTCGCGCCCATAGACACGGCAGCTGACAGGCTCTTTGACGCTTCCGCGCAGTTGCTCAATTTGGCAAGCGAAAGGCCCAGCATGCTGAAGACATCCTTGTCGCGCACGCGCTTGTCGACGGCGCTCTTTAATGCCTCCGAAGCACCCTTATAGTCCAGGAGACTATATCTAGCCGTGCCCAACTTCTGGAAGATTTCTGCGTCCGAACGTCCGGCAGCAATCACTTTCTCGAAGTCGGCAATACTTCCTTTCCAATCGCTGAGTTGGTAGCGGGCATCGGCCCGATTCAACAACGTATTGGTAACGCCGGGCTTTAGCTCCAGCGACTTGTCGTAGTCGGTCAAGGCGCCTTTGAAGTCCTGCAGGTTTGATCGGGCTTTTCCCCGGTTATTGTATAGCGTTGCATCCGATTTCCCTGCTGCAATGGCTTTGTCGTAGTTCGCAATGGCGTCTTTGAAGTTGTCCATTCTGAACTTGGCGTTGCCCAGGTTGGCGAAGGCGTCAGCGCCTTTGGCGCCCATGCTAATGGCCTTCTCAAGGTCTGTTGAGGCCCCGTCAACGTCTTCGAGCAAGTACCGGGTGTTACCCCGGTATTCGAATAACTCGGCTGTGTTGATGCGGCTTTTTACCGCCTCGTCGAAATCGGACTTCGCTTTTTCGTAGTCCTTGGTCATGTAGTAGGTAATTCCCCGCTTCACGTACACCTCCTTATTCGCGAAGTTTGAATTGATCAGCTGGGTGAATTGTATAGCCGCATCGTTGTAGTCATTGGCGGATAGTTTTTTGAGTCCCGATTCCCAATGCACGCCCATGACAGAATCCTGCTTTTGAGATTCCGATTTTTGTGCAAGAAGTGGTAGGGAGATCAAGTAAAATCCAAACGCAAAAAAAAGTGCCCTCATAGCGCGTACCTGGTGAGCAGCAAATTTACCAAATGATTTGCGGATTGTACGTGCCGTTCGAGGGCAGGATTACGGCACTGGTCGGAAGATACCTGCGGACGTAAGCTTCGGTGCCAATATCAACAATTCTCCAGCTACCCTTCAATTACATTACCAGCAACCTGCATAGTCTCCAGCGTGGGTGTTGCTTTACCTCCTTTTGGCTCAATGGTGACGGCAAATGTCTTCGCCCCGGGCTTGACATCTTTCATCCTGATAAGTCTGCCTTTCGTAAGATCGAATATGCCAGCGTCGACCGGCTTGCCGTCGATGATTGCCCACAGCTGATATTGATTCTCTGCGCTGAGTTCCTTCATTTCCCTGATGCTCAGGTAAACCTCTTTGGTCGTCTCATTCCAATACAAGGAGGCGAGGGCTGAGGGTGACTGTTCGGTGCCCTTCAAAACCACCCGTGTGAACGCAGGGTTGTTGATAATATTAACGTCCAGCTCTAACCGGTCGAGACGCTCGTTCACGGTATTGTAGTCTTGTGCTACCTGCTGGTTTTGGGCAATGAGGTCCGTAAGCGCACGCTGCGAATCCTTCCATTTGCCGCGGTAGTCAAAGGCGAAATACGAGGCGATCGCGGCAACGGCTATCGCTGCGGCTGCCGCCCAGTTCCAACGCCCGTTCGGACGGGTGTCCATCGGGACTGTTTTGGAAGTCGGCGGCATACTAATTTTGCTAAGTATGACGTCTTTCAACGATGCATTGGGCTGTATAGCCATCTGTTGGAGCAACAATTCCTGTGTTGACTCTATTGCCGCAAGTTCCTTTCTCAATTCCGGATATTGAAAAATGTTCTTTTCCACGTCAGCCTGTTCCTCTGCCGAAAGCTGACCCTGGACATATGCTTCCAGTATACCTGACGCTATGTAAGCTTCGACGTTCACTTGACTAATAAGTTTCTTAATAACTGCATAGCGAGGCGCATCCGGGTCTTCACAGTCCCCAAAGGTAAGTTGAATTCCTCCGAAATCTCGGACTGCGTGTAGCCCTTCAAATAGTGCTTCTCGATGACAAATTGCTGGTCTTCCGGGAGTCTGTTTAGAAGATCACGCAGGCCTATCGCCTCGACGCCCAGTTCAATATGGTCCTTGGCGTCGATCCTATTTACGAACTTTCCCAGGTCTCCAGTTTGCCGATCCTTACTAAATTCTCGGGAACGTGTCTTGTCGATCGCCTGATTGCGGGCAATATTGACCATCCAGGTAAAGAGTTTCCCCTTTTCGCGGTCGTAAGAATCGATCTTGTCCCAAATTTTAAGGAATACATCCTGCAAGACTTCTTCAGCCATTTCCTCTTTCCTCACGATGCGGGCAATTACGCCAAGTAGCGCTCCGGCATAGCTATCATAGAGATAGGAAAACGCCGACCGATCACGGCCTTTCAGCGCCGCAACGAGCGAATCTTCTCCGGTATGTTTAAAGGCTGGTGAGATAAGCTGGACTTAATTCACGAATGTATTAAAAAAGAATAGGTCCATCGATCTATTTCCAACAATGAAGAAAAATGTATTGTCAATGAGATCCGAATGGCAGCGGGATACGTAGATGAATTTTGTTTTAACCCATTTTGCACCGCTTCATTTGACGTGCGCGGTCTTTACCGGTCCTGCCACTGCCAGTTCTGTGTAGCCAGCCAATAGCGTGTATCGACACCGTTGTGAAATGTGTGGACTATTATCCACACTCAAAAAAATATTCAGTTTAATAGTCTATTGCAAAATCCGACGGCGTCCATCCGATCGTAGTTGAATTAAAATAGACTAACGAATCAACTTAAAACAACTCAGCTATGAACAAGACCCAAACAACAAGTCACGAATCTTTCGGTGACTTTGAAAAGAAAATCATGTTGCCGATGCGGCGCGGAAGATTTCTTAAATACCTGGGCGCTTCAACGGCAGTTTCTGCTCTCCTGGTTAGTGGGTGCGATGACGACGATGATGGCCCTTCGATGAACACTCCGGGCGTTGACCTGGGCAGTGGCGATATTGGAATCCTGAATTATGCTTATCTCCTTGAGCAATTAGAGGCTGCCTTCTATGAAATGGCAGTGTCATCTCCATATTCAGGAATTTCCCCGGCAGAGACATCAATCCTGACGGACATCCGCGACCACGAAAAAGCCCATCGCGATTTCTTCAAGGCGGCCTTGGGAACAAGTGCTATCACGACCGTTGAGTTTGATTTCACGGCTATCGACTTTGGCAATCGTGCCAGCGTGCTGGGCACAGCCAAGGTGTTCGAAGATCTCGGCGTTTCAGCCTACAATGGCGCCGGAAAATTGATTACCAACCCCGCATACCTTTTGCTGGCCGGTAAAATTGTTTCCGTTGAAGCACGGCACGCCTCGGCTATACGCGACTTACTCAATCCATTCAGTGCAGACTTTTCAGGCGACGACGTGGTGACCACCGATAACGGACTGGACCTTGCCAAGAGTCCCACCGAAGTTCTTTCCGCCGCCGATGCGTTCGTAAAGAACACGATCACATTCGATAAACTTCCTTCCTAACGCTAACCAGAAACTATTATGAACTTACTGAAGATAATATCAGAAATTGAAAAGCTTGATCCCGAAGTCTACGAAAAACTGAATTCCCGCCGGGCCATGTTCAAGCACCTTTCCAGCAGCGGAATGAAGTTTGCCGCAGCGGCGGTACCGTTGTTCCTCGGAACAGCCCTTAACAAAGCCTATGCACAGTCATCGGCCGTGCCCGATATCCTGAACTACGCCCTCACGCTGGAGTACCTGGAAGACGAATTCTACAAGTCAGGTCTTGCTGCCGCTGGTCTGATCCCTGAAAATCGAAGGGTGATCTTCCAACAGATCAGCAAACATGAGACTGCGCATGTAGGCTTCCTTAAAGCCGTTCTTGGTCAATTGTCAGCAACTCCGGTTGCCAAACCTACATTTGACTTTACGGCTGGCGGCGTCTTTGCCGATGTGTTTACAAACTACCAGACGTTCCTCGCGCTTTCTCAAGCTTTCGAAGATACCGGCGTGCGTGCCTACAAAGGTCGCGCCGGCGAACTGTTGGGCAATGCAACCGTCCTCACAGCAGCATTGCAAATTCACTCTGTAGAAGCCCGTCACGCCAGCATGGTAAGGAGACTCCGGGCAGAAAAAGGATGGATAACGGGTAACAGTAATAGCGGACTGCCCGCGGCGATCTACGCAGGCGAAGATAACGTAACCCAGGGGGGAGCAAGTATTACTGGTTTGGGTTACTCCGCTGCCGCAGCAACGGAGGCATTTGACGAACCCTTGACGCCAGACGATGTGTTGGCGATCGCAGGAGGATTTATTGTGTCGTAAGTTGGTGAGTGAAGGAATGGTGACGGGCCGGTGCGACTTTTTCCGGTCCGGCATCATTCTCACACCATAGATTAATCAAACACTAAAAATTTTGAGATATGTATTCGATAAAACTATTGTTTCTAGGGGGTGTAGGCCTGCAGGAAATTCTGCTCATCGGCTTATTTGTGCTCGTATTCTTTGGCGCTGGGAAAATTCCTGAATTTATGAAGGGACTTGGTAAGGGAGTGAGGGAATTTAAGGAAGGCGTGAAGGAAAATGGGAAAATCGACAATTAACAATTGTGGACCCCTGTTGGGACTTTTTATGGAGCGTCGAAGAGACGGGGCAAAAGTAATTCGCGAAATTATTTCCCGACGATAAGGAAGAGATCCAGGGCGTCGGAGCCGTCGGCTACGACGAGGTAGTCTTGGTGGTGGATGCCGGATACCAGTTTGCTGTCGTTGGATTGGAGTTTGTTCCGGTTCCAACGGTTCAGCAACTCATAGGGTATGCGCAGGACGGAAGCCGGAAGCCGGTGTTGCAGGTCCAGGACGTCAAAGCGGGTAAAGCGCTGCACAGATCGCTTGTTCTCTTCATAGTAAGCCATTACTTTGGCATTGCCGGTAATCCCGCTCATGGTTACAGACGAAAATACGCGCGCGGCGAGTGCGCTTAGTTCATCAGCCAGATATTCTCTAATATGCCATGGATTGCGGGTCAAGGACATTTTTCGGTTGGGTGTAGTGATCAACGCTACCGCCCCAGGCTTCATAACCCGATGAATCTCCTTCAGGTATCCGTAATCGTCATCAATGTGTTCGATGACCTGGAAGCTCAGCACGGTATCAAAAGTATTGTCCTGAAGGCCCTGAAGGGGAGGGATGTTCATGCTGATGAATTTGCCTTGGGCATACTTCTTCCGCAATACGGCCAAGGCCGCCTCGATCTTGTCAACGGCAGTGTACTGCGCTGCGTGTGGTAAAATCACAGGAATGCCCCTGCCCTCTCCACATCCTACTTCCAGCACGTTACCACGAATATGGGGTTCAGCCGCAACATATGCTTTAAACAACCGTTGATGTATCGGGTTGTCCGATACTAGCTCTTCACTGGTGATTTCCGTCGTGTATACCTTTGACATCGGCACAAAAATAGTGATTTTAGCCCCACCGCTGGTATCGAGAAGCGGGTGCAAATCGAATTGTTAAACTTGGAGGATAGCCATACATGTCACTGAATTTCAGGACTACAATCACGCGGGCCATGGTTCTTATCGCTGTTTCATTGTCATCAGCTTCCGGGCAGGCGTTGCGAGACATCAATTACAGCTACTTATATGATCCGGAAGAGCCTTTCGTGCTCACGATCAAAGCCATCCGCGCGCAAGACGGATGGACCGCACACTTTTCCATGGTGATGCAGGATACGATGCAACAGGCCGATCAGTTTGCTATGGCATGGGACATTCGAACGTCCCTTGATGAAAAGTCGGGCACTCCAATTCCTTCAGAATCAATCGAAAAGAAGGTGTCCGCCACGCGGGTCGACGGAACGATAAAGGTGGCGTTGTCGGCATCGACACAATACCTGAGTTTGCGCATACTGAACAATCGCGTAAAGCGGGTGTGGATTCATTACAAGACACTGGCACCAAATTATCCGTCCGATGGGTACCTGGTATCAAATGGCACGATCATACAAGTGCCGTATGCCAGTTCCGGCAAGGCCCTTGAAGTTGCCGGGATATCGGAAACGAGCATCGTGTCTTATTACAATGACGATTTTCCGGCTGCTGTACCACCCTTCTCAGAGGGAATGGCACGCGTGTCGCGTAGCATGATCGCCGACTCCATTTTTACGATACACGCCAATTCACCATTTGCCTTCGGCCAACGCGGACTTTATCTTGTTCAGAAAGATACCAGCAGTACCGAAGGATTTGCGTTTCGAATAGAAAATGACTATCCGCGGCTCACGCGAATTGAAAGTCTGGGCGACCCACTGATTTATATTTGCACCAAACAGGAATTTGCACGATTGAAGGAGGCAAAAGGTGACAAGAAAGCTTTCGATAAGACCATTCTCGGCATTACGGGTAATGCGCAACGCGCCAAAGATTTTATGCGCAACTACTACAAGCGGGTCGAGTGGTCAAATATCTATTTTACGTCGTATAAAGAAGGCTGGAAGACGGATCGCGGAATGATTTATATTTTATTCGGTCTCCCGGATGAACTCTATCGCTTTTCGGACCGCGAGGTTTGGACCTATAAGAATCAGTTTCTCAACGCTACTTTTGATTTTGTCCGTTCACAGACGCTATTCGATCCAGATAACTTCGTCCTGATCCGCGACAAAAAATATCAGGACACCTGGTACGAAAAAATTGATCTCTGGAGGAATTCCCGCTTTTAAACCACCAGGGTGATGCCGGAAAAAACCGCCCTCTACCTGGTGCCTACGCCGATCGGCAACCTGGCCGACATTACCCTTCGCGCGCTCGAAGTGCTTAAGTCCGTTGACGTGGTGCTGGCTGAAGACACGAGAACATCGGGACACTTGCTGAAGCACTATGATATACGGAAACCGCTCCAGGCATTTCATAACTTCAACGAGCACAAGGTCCTCACGGCCTTGGTTAAGCGCATGCAGGGTGGCGAGGTGATGGCCCTGGTGTCTGATGCCGGCACGCCGGGTATCTCTGATCCGGGATTTTTGCTCACGCGCGAGGCGCTGCGCGAAGGACTGGCGGTAGAATGCCTTCCGGGCCCGACGGCCTTTGTGCCCGCACTGGTAAAGTCGGGGCTTCCGTGCGATCGCTTCGTATTCGAAGGATTTCTTCCCCATAAGAAAGGGCGCCAAACGGCATTAAAGTTCCTTGCCACTGAGCAGCGCACGATGATCTTTTATGAATCGCCCTACCGGCTATTGAAAACACTGGAGCAGTTCGCCGAATACTTCGGGCCCGATCGCATCGTGTCGGTTTCACGCGAACTGACGAAGATTTATGAAGAAACGAAAACCGGGCCTCTGACGGATGTAATTATTCACTTCAAGGAAAAAGAAGTTAAAGGAGAAATCGTTATTGTCGTGGCAGGTCGCGAAGAGTAAGGTCCAGATAGACAAAAGAATTTCCTTACCCGTGCGTCCCATAAAGGGCCGATCGCTATATTCACCTTTCGGCGAGAGGCTGGGGACTTGCCGATGGTTAAGGGTAGCGTCTGAAATGCATTTGCGATGAAAGCTGATCTGAAAATAGTCATGAGTCAAGTGATTGAAGTCTGCACAGAAGTAGCAGACTTCATCTATACAGAAGGAACTAACTTTGACAGGAGTCGAATTGAGCAGAAGGCGAGCTTCAATAACCTGGTCTCCTACGTTGACAAAGAAGCAGAGCAGCGACTCGTTCGCGTGCTCACGAGTGTGCTGCCCGAGGCGGGATTCATCACTGAAGAAGGCACCGTCCAACAATCCAGGACCAACGAATACAATTGGATCATCGACCCACTCGACGGCACGACCAACTTTTTACATGGACTTCCCATCTACTCAATCAGCGTGGCTTTAACACGAAACGACATTCCTGTGCTTGGTGTCGTTTACCATGTTGTTCGCAATGAGTGTTTTCACGCGATCGAGGATGACAATGCGTACTGCAATGGACGCATCATCCATGTGTCGAAGATCCCTAGCCTGCAGGAGAGTTTGCTCGCGACGGGCTTTCCCTATTATCATTCTGAAAAGAAGGATCAGTACCTGGAGATCATAAAAGACTTTCTCGAGAAGTCGCATGGAATCAGACGCCTGGGCAGCGCGGCCATCGATCTTGCCTATGTCTCTTGCGGGCGTCTCGAAGGGTACTTCGAATACAACCTCAATGCCTGGGATGTTGCCGCCGGTATACTGCTGGTAAAACAGGCCGGCGGGGAAGTTACCGACTTCAAAGGCGGTAACAATTGTCTTTTTGGCGGTGAGCTATGTGCTGCCAACGGGCACGTCCATGCTGAAATGCTCTCTGTTGTACAGCGACTTTGGAAATAGCCCATTCTAGAGGATTTTCCTGACGCTGATATTTACATAGATTGCCAAAAGAAACCTCGGCGTTGTTATCAACTACTAACCCTTTCAAAATGATGTTGCAAAGAATCGCTCTTTCATTGTTCGTCTTGGTGACCTTGCATGCAAATGCGCAAGAAAGTCTGACGGACAAACTTCCCACAGAACCCCGCCTTAAGATTGGCAAGCTCTCTAACGGCCTAACTTATTACATTCAAAAGAATACCCGACCGGAGAAGAAAGTTGAGTTGCGGCTCGTAATCAACGCCGGCTCTATACTGGAAGACGACGATCAACAGGGTCTTGCTCATTTCACAGAGCACATGGCGTTTAACGGATCGGCCCACTTCAAAAAAAATGATCTTGTGTCGTTCCTGCAAACCATCGGCGTGGAGTTCGGGGCTGATTTGAATGCGTCGACGGGGTTCGACGAAACGATCTACATCCTTCCTATTCCGACCGACAAGAAAGAGAATATCGACAAAGGCTTTCAAATTCTTGAAGACTGGGCGAGTACCGTTGCGTTCGAAGGAGGCGAAATCGACAAGGAGCGTGGTGTCGTGTTGGAAGAATCGCGTCGCGGCAAGGGTGCTGAAGACCGGATGTTCCGCATTGTTTATCCAAAGATGTTCGAAGGATCGCGCTATGCTCAACGGCTGCCTATTGGAAAAGATGACATCCTCAAGAACTTCAAATACGATGTAATTCGACGATTCTATCGCGATTGGTATCGGCCCGACCTGATGGCCGTTATCGTGATCGGCGACCTCGAGCTTGCAGAGGCCGAGCGACTCGTGAAACAGCACTTTGAGAAATTGAAGAATCCCGCAAAAGAAAGGGAGAGAGTACTCACCGCTGTACCGGCGCGCACAAAATCCGAAGGAATTGTTGTTCTCGATAAGGAAGCCACCAATCACGTTATCGAAATTGACTATGGATACCAAAAGTCAACCGAAGAGGTTACGGTCGGCGACTATCGTCAGTCGCTGGTGAAGCTCCTGTTTACGTCGATGCTTAGCCAGCGTATGCAGGAACTCACGCAAAGGGCTGATCCTCCTTTTGTATTTGGAGGAAGTAATGTCGGCGGGTGGGCCAGGGGTTACGAGGCATATCAATCATTTGCCTATGTCGGCCAGCGCGGCGTCGAGCCCGCCATCCAGGCGCTGATCCAGGAGAACGAACGTGCACGAAAGTTTGGGTTCACCTCGGGCGAACTCGACCGTGTTAAGAAAATGTTGATGAAGAACATTGAACGGAGTTACAACGAACGCGACAAAACCGAATCGGAACAGATTGCAGAAGAATATATTCGAAATTTTCTGGAGAAGGAACCGATCCCGGGAATTGCCAATGAGTTCAATTACTACAAGAAATTCATGGACGGAATCACACTCGAAGACGTCAACGCTTATGCTACGAAGACGATACCCGCGACAGATGCCAGGAAGCTGGTAATTTTTACGGGCCCTGAGCAAGCAACGTTCAAAGTACCTACAAATGAAGAGCTCCTCGCGATCACGGCAGCTGCAGGCACTGTCGAACTTGCTCCGTACGAGGAAAAGACGGTGGCAGCGTCCATTATGGAAACGCCCCCGAAAGCCGGCACTATCGTGGGTGAAAAAGAAAACAAGGAACTTGGTTTATGGGAGGTGTCGTTGGCGAATGGCGTGAAGGTAATTCTGAAGCCGACTGAATTCAAGAACGATCAGGTGGTGATGACCGCTGCCCGTTTCGGTGGTCAGTATTTGTATGATCCTAAAGATCGATTCAATGCTGAGTTTGCCTCAACGGTGGTTTCCCAAATGGGCGTGGCTCAATTTACGCCCCTTGATCTTCGAAAGGTTCTCGCAGGAAAAACGGCCAGTGCTTCACCAAGGCTGACCACCATCAGCGAAACCATGAACGGTGGTAGCAGCGCCGTGGACGTGGAGACGATGCTGCAACTCACCTATCTCTATTTTACGCAGCCGAGAAAGGACGACGAGTTATTCAAATCGTTCGTAACCAAGCAACAGGCCCTTTATCAAAATATGGCAGCGGATCCTCAGTTCACGTTCCAGGACTCGGTCATTGCCACGTTGTATAAGAATCAGGCCTGGGCGCCAAAGCTTCCCAAGCCTGAAAATTTTGCCCAGATCAACGAAGATCGCGCCTTGCAGATTTTTAAAGAGCGCTACGCGAATGCCAATGGATTCACTTTCGTTCTGGTCGGCAAGTTTGATCTGACTACCATCAAACCGCTGATCGCTACCTACCTGGGTTCGTTGCCGTCGTCGGGAACCAACAGTGCGTTCAAAGACGTGGGATTGCGCCCGGTAAAGGGTGTTGTGAAAAAGGTGATCCACAAAGGAACCGACGATAAGAGTTTCATCAGAATGTTTTGGAATGGCGAAGCTCCATACTCAGAAGCAGAGCTATTAAAGGTTCAGGCACTCACCGACATTCTGAACATCAAGATCATCGAATCGCTGCGGGAAGATCTGGGCGGCATCTACAGCGGTGGTATGTACGGAAACCTGTCGAAGAACCCTTACAACAGCTATTCACTAGGGGTATCGTTGCCCTGCGGACCTGAGAATGTTGACAAGCTGATCAAGGCGACTCATGCAGAGATCGAGAAGATCAAAGCGAATGGGCCGCTGGCTGCAGACCTGGAAAAGGTGAAGGAGACCTGGAAACAACAATACCAGGTGAACATGAAAGACAACACCTTCTGGGCGCGTCAACTGCTGGCCAGCGTTGAGACAGGTTCAAGTGGGGTTGAACTAGTGAGCTACGAGAAGCGCGTTGCCGCGCTCACGGCAAATGATGTCAAAGAGGCTGCAAAGAAGTATCTCGATATGAAGAATTATGTTGAGGTAGTATTGAATCCGGAGAAATAAAGGAAGCAAAGGACGCAGGGGCTTTACCGCAAAGCCGCAAAAACGCTAAGGACCGCTGAGTTTTATTTATCACTGCCTTTAGTAAAGTGAGAAGCCTGGCAATCCCTTTGCAATGAAATGGTGTTAATGAATCTTTGCGGTCCTTAGCGTTTTTGCGGCTTTGCGGTAAAGCCCCTGCGCTCTTTGCTTCCTTCAAAATACAAAAAGGACACTGAACTGTTTCAGTGTCCTTTTCTAATTGTGGTATGTCTGTTCTTTAAGCGAACCTGATTACAAATGGATCACCTCACCATACGCGGCGGCCGCAGCTTCCATGATCGCTTCACTCATAGTGGGGTGAGGATGTACTGACTTGATGATCTCGTGACCCGTTGTCTCAAGTTTCCGTGCCACCACCACTTCTGCAATCATCTCGGTAACATTAGCACCGATGAAGTGAGCTCCTAACCACTCACCGTACTTTGCATCGAAGATCACTTTCACAAAACCATCCGGTGCACCGGCCGCCTTCGCTTTACCTGATGCGCTGAATGGGAACTTGCCTACCTTGATCTCATAGCCGGCTTTCTTCGCTGCTTCTTCTGTGTAACCCACAGAGGCAATCTCGGGACTGCAATAGGTACATCCGGGGAGATTGTTGTAGTTCATCGGCTCAGGATTCTGTCCTGCTATTTTCTCGACGCAGATAATACCTTCCGCTGAAGCCACGTGCGCGAGCGCCGGACCCTTTACGATATCACCTATCGCATATACGCCGGAGACATTTGTCTTGTAGAAATCATCCACGATCACTTTTCCCTTCTCCGTCTTCACACCGACGTCTTCAAGCCCAATACCCTCCAGGTTAGTTGCTATGCCTACCGCCGAAAGAACAATATCAGATTCAATCTTGATCTCGCCGTCGGGCGTCTTCACGGTCGACACACAACCCGATCCGGCAGTATCAACCTTCGTCACTTCGCTGTTGACGTAAATTTTGATCCCTGCTTTCTTGAAAGACTTGTCAAGTGCCTTCGACACTTCTTCGTCTTCAACCGGAACGATGCGTGGCAAAAATTCGACGATTGTCACTTCCACACCAATGGTGCTATAGAAGTAGGCGAACTCAACACCGATTGCACCCGATCCAACCACCAGCATTTTCTTCGGAAGTTTATCAAGCACCATTGCTTCACGGTAGCCAATGATCTTCTTGCCATCGATTTTCATGCTGGGCAGCTCACGTGAGCGGCCACCGGTGGCCACAATGATGTGCTTTGCCTCGTAGTCGGTCTTCTTGCCCGCGGCGTCAGCAACTTCCACTTTGCCGCCTTTCTTCAGTTTTCCTGTACCGGCGATATGATCGATCTTGTTTTTCTTAAACAGGAACTGAATGCCCTTGCTCATACCCATAGCAACGTCCCGGCTGCGCTTCACCATACCATTCAGGTCGGCTTTGAAATCCTTTGCCTCGATACCGTAGTCGGCTGCGTGTTTCAGATATTCAAAGACAGTCGCGCTCTTGAGCAGGGCCTTGGTAGGAATGCATCCCCAGTTAAGGCAAATGCCACCTAACTCGGCTTTCTCCACAACACCTACCTTCATGCCCAACTGGGACGCGCGTATGGCGGCAACATACCCACCGGGGCCACTCCCGATCACGATCATATCATATTTCGACATAGCAATGGATTTAGAATTCGCTGTCAAATATAAAGCCCAGATCGCGCTTTCAAAATTTTGAGTGATCATCCAGGCGGCTGCAAGCGATAGCATCCTTGAATTTTGGCAGATTTATCTATTTTTGAAAAATCAACGGATCACTAAACCCCTCAGCCGGCCGTGGGCTGACGCAGATGTTATGAAATTATTAGCGGGAAAAACGGCGCTGATAACTGGCGCTTCCAAAGGTATCGGTCGCGCCATTGCCTTGCGCTACGCCGAGCAGGGTGCCAACGTGGCGTTTACCTATTTGTCTAGCGTCGAGCAGGGTCAGGCACTGGAGACAGAATTGTCGTCAAAAGGGATCAAAGCGAAAGGTTATCGGTCCGACGCGTCCGATTTCACACAGGCGGAAAAACTGGTAAGTGATGTGATTACCGACTTCGGCACACTCGATATATTGATCAACAACGCGGGCATAACCCAGGACACCTTACTGCTGCGCATGTCGGAAGAAATGTGGGACAAAGTGATTGCTGTCAACCTGAAGTCGTGCTTCAATACAGTGAAGGCTGCCACGAAACAAATGATGAAACAAAAGAGCGGATCGATCATCAACATGACTTCCGTGGTAGGTATAAAAGGAAATGCCGGCCAGGCAAACTATGCAGCATCAAAGGCAGGGATCATTGGATTCACAAAATCAGTAGCCCTGGAGTTAGGTTCGCGGGGCATTCGTTCGAATGCGGTGGCCCCTGGATTCATCGAGACGGAAATGACCGCAAAGCTCGATGAAAAGACGGTGCAGGGCTGGCGCGAGGCCATACCCATGAAGCGCGGCGGACAGCCCGACGACGTGGCAAATGCGTGCGTGTTTCTCGGGTCGGAAATGTCGTCCTATATAAGCGGACAGGTGCTCCAGGTAGATGGCGCCATGCTCACCTGAAAGAAGCGAAAGGGAGCAAAGGTTTAACCGCAAAGCCACAAAAACGCAAAGGACCGCAAAGATTCTTTGACAGCATTTCATGGCATAGTGACTGCCAAGCTTCTCACTGTACTAAAAGCAGTGACAAAAAAACTCAGCGGTCCTTTGCGTTTTGGCGGCTTTGCGGTTAAGCCCTGCGCCCTGCCTCTTTTTCGTCTGTAATTTTTTTCTTGTCGTTCCTTGGAAACCACGGCGCTACCTTTTACGTTTGTAGACTCAAAGTCGAATAAGCACATCCGCTTTATCGATTTATAAAGAAGCGTGGAGAGACGGGCTCTACGAAACGCTAGCAACCTCCTGAAACTCAGAAAGGTGCTAAATCCTGATCCGCCAAAAGCGGAAAATATAAATTGGTGTAACAATGAAGAACATCGTCAGAACCATCACTAGGGTTTCGGGCCTGGGCGGCATCACTGCTTATTTAATCCACACAATCCGCATTATTCACAACAGCATCGGCCCGCGTCACATGCCTATGTGCATGTGTTGTTGCTAAGCCTGATGTTGCTGCTCGCCGAGCGGTTTCCGATCCAGCAACACGTTAGCCTACGACCCTGCCAGGTGACAGGCAGTACAGGTTACGGCTAATTCACATTCAGAAGCATTCCCACTTTCAATCATTTAAAAAACTCTCAACTAAAACATTTAACGCTATGTCTAATCTTCATTTTGAAACGCTTCAGCTTCACGCTGGCCAGGAAATTGATCCGACAACACGTTCTCGCGCAGTACCGATCTATCAAACGACCTCTTATACATTCAAGGATTCTGAGCACGGCGCGAACCTCTTTGCCTTGAAAGAATTTGGTAATATCTATACGCGGATCATGAATCCGACTACGGACGTATTTGAAAAAAGAGTCGCTGCTCTTGAGGGTGGTGTGGCCGCACTGGCAACCGGTTCAGGACAGGCCGCTCAGTTCCTGGCGCTGAATAATATTTTGCAAACCGGCGACAACTTTGTATCTACTTCCTTCCTGTATGGCGGAACGTACAACCAATTCAAGGTTGCCTTCAAACGCCTTGGTATTGACGTGCGTTTTGCCAAGGGTGACAATGCTCAGTCATTTGAGAAACTGATTGACAACAAGACAAAGGCAATTTTCCTGGAAACGATCGGCAATCCTGAATTCAACATACCCGATTTTGAAGCGATTGCCGCGCTGGCTAAAAAGAAAGATATTCCCCTCATTGTCGACAATACATTTGGAGCCGCGGGCTACTTGTTCAGACCGATCGAACACGGAGCGAACGTGGTAGTTGAATCCGCAACCAAATGGATCGGTGGTCACGGTACCAGCATTGGTGGCGTAATCGTTGACGGCGGCAACTACAATTGGGCCAATGGCAAGTTCCCCCAATTTACAGAACCGTCAGAAGGATATCACGGACTTAAGTTTTGGGATGTGTTCGGCGAAGGAAATCCGCTGGGGCTTCCCAACATAGCTTTCATCATCCGCGCGCGTGTTGAGGGACTTCGCGACTTTGGTCCTTCGTTGAGCCCGTTCAATTCGTTCTTGCTCCTGCAGGGGCTTGAAACCCTGTCGCTGCGCGTACAACGCTCGGTAGACAATGCGCTGGCCCTGGCACAATGGCTGGAAAAACACGACCTCGTTGAAAAAGTAAACTATCCAGGTCTTGAAAGCAGTCCGTATAACAAGCTCGCTAAGAAATATCTACGAAATGGTTTTGGCGGCGTACTGTCATTTGCGGTACGTGGAACAAAACAAAATACAACCAAGCTGGTGGACAATCTGAAGCTGGTAAGCCATTTAGCAAACGTGGGTGACGCAAAAACACTGATTATTCAACCGTCCGCCACGACCCATCAGCAGTTGAGCGAAGAGGAACAAATTGCATCTGGCGTTCTGCCTAACTTATTGAGAATTTCTGCCGGTATCGAGCATATTGACGATATCAAGGCAGACCTCAAGCAGGCATTTGAAAAAGTATTCGAAGGTGAGTTGGTGAGCTGATCGAGCTTGCTGACTAAGTAATTAACAATGGAAAAAAACGATCACACATTTCATTATCAGGGAAAATTTGAGCTGGAGGCCGGAGGGTCGCTTCAGGGCTTCCAGCTTAAATACACCACACTCGGAAAATTCAATGCCGATAAGTCTAACGTTGTCTGGATTTGCCATGCCTTAACGGGCAGTCCGGATTTTACAGACTGGTGGAGTGGACTCTTCGACGAAGGCAGGTTCTTCGATCCGAGTCAATACTTCATCATCTGCGCCAACGTCCTGGGCGGATGCTATGGATCTACCGGACATCTCTCCTTCAACCCGACAAACGGAAAGCAGTTTTTTCATACTTTTCCAACCGTTACGAATCGCGACGCCGTTCGCGCATTCGATTTACTTCGTCATGAGTTGCAGATCGAGCAGGTGCATACGTTGATTGGTGGATCGCTTGGCGGGCAGCAGGTTTTGGAATGGGCGATCGAACAGCCTGACGTGTTCCAACACATCATTCCAATAGCGACGAATGCCTTCCATTCGCCATGGGGCGTTGCCTTTAATGAAGCGCAGCGCATGGCGATCGAAGCGGATGCCACCTGGAAGGAAAATGATCTCCGCGCCGGCTGCGAGGGCCTTAAGGCCGCTCGGGCAATTGGTATGCTCTCGTATCGCTTTTACGATACCTACGGCCAGACGCAGGGTGAAAAGAGCAATGATAAACTGGAAGAATACCGCGCGTCGACGTACCAGCGGTACCAAGGCCAAAAGTTGGCTAATCGCTTCAATGCGTTTACATACTACGGGCTATCAAAAATGATGGATAGCCACAACGTTGGCAGAAAGCGCGAAAGCATTGAGAATGCGCTGCGGTCCATCAAGGCAAAGGCTCTGGTAGTGGGCATAGACAGCGACATTTTGTTTCCGCTGCAGGAGCAACGCTACCTGGCAGAAACCATTCCCCACGCGCGACTGGAAGTGATGAGCTCATTGTACGGCCACGATGGATTTCTCGTGGAGTTCGAGCAACTGAGCAATCATATCAGAAAATTCTTCCTGGAAGACCTGGTTAGTGTTGAAGTAAAAAGAAAATAGTATAAGATCGATATCACCACTTTTATGTCATTGAATAACAACATCGCGCAGTCAGCCCACACGAAGCACAAGCACCTCAAACTGGGTCTGTTTGGATTCGGCTGCGTTGGCCAAGGACTTTATCACGTGCTCGAAGAAACCCCTGGCATCAAGGCCGAGATAAAGCGCATCTGTGTCAAACATCGCGGAAAAGCAAGACCCCTTTCGGAAGATCTCTTCACGTTCGAAGCAAATGATATTCTTAATGATCCGGACATCGATGTGGTGGTCGAGCTAATCGACGACGCCGACGCAGCGTTTCAGATTGTAAAGAGCGCGCTTGAAAACGGCAAGGCGGTGGTAACGGCAAACAAGAAAATGCTGGCCGAGCACCTCGAAGAAATTTACCGACTTCAGCAGCAGTATGACAAGCCGGTATTGTATGAAGGTTCTGTGTGCGGGAGCATTCCCATCCTGCGCAATCTGGAAGAATATTATGACAACGATCTTCTGACGGGGATTGAAGGAATTTTCAATGGATCGACCAATTACATTCTTACCAAGGTTTTCGACGAGCGCAGCAGTTATGCTGATGCACTCAAGAAGGCACAGGAACTTGGTTTTGCAGAATCTGACCCCAGTCTCGATGTAAAGGGATTTGATCCCAAATTTAAACTTGTCGTTGCCATAGTGCACACGTTCGGCGTGTTCGTCAAACCCGAAGAAGTGATCAACATTGGCATTGACCGGATCTCGGATCTTGATCTGAAGTTTGCCCGGGAAAACGGATATGGTATCAAGTTGATCGCCCGCGCGTTCAAATGCGAAAACCGCGTTTACGGCTTCGTTGCCCCTCAATTTGTAGAATCAACGCATCCCCTGTACGCAGTTCGAAATGAATACAATGCCGTGCAGGTGCAGAGCGCGTTTGCCGAGCAACAGTTATTTGTGGGAAAGGGCGCGGGTAGTTATCCTACCGGATCTGCGGTGCTTTCCGATATCTCGGCGCTCACTTATGACTATCGCTATGAGTACAAAAAGCTGCATCAACTCCACGATCTGCAGTTCTCCAACAAGCTGACGGTTGAAGCCTTTGTTAGCTTCACGGAAGCCAATAAAATAACCATCGGCGACTTCGAAGAGTTTCAGTCAGGCTATGCCGCCAATGGCACACAGTACATGGTGGGGAAAGTCACGTTGGAAAAACTGGCAGCATGGTCAGCCCAGGACGGCGTCGGGATCATCCTTGCGCCAAACGCCAAACTCACTCCATCCCGTCAAGACAAGAAGGCAATGACGGTCGCATAAAGTACAGGCTTGTTTCGAATCGAGGGATAGAGCAGGCGGGCAGGATCCGGAGGTACGTTCACCCCACGGCACGCACGTACGGCGTAAGTGCCACTGATTGACTGAGGGCGGGGATCTCCAGGGTTACGAGCGTACCCATGCCCAACTCAGACTCAATGTTGACTGATCCGCGCAGTTTGTCAACCGCTTCTTTAACGATATAGAGACCGAGGCCCGAACCGGCACCATCGTCAGTGCCTCTGTAGAACATCTTATAAATGTTGGGAAGATGTTCGCTGCTAATACCCTTACCGTTGTCCTGGATGGTCATCACCGCTGACGTCGATCCAACATCAACATTCACCGTAATCACAGGATCCTTGCCATTCCGGTATCGGATAGCATTCGATATAAGGTTATTGAGGATCACTTTGATGCGCCATCGGTCGGAATGGAATGCGACCAACTGGTTCACCTTGATATCCTTTTGAACCGGTTGCTCAGGATCTGTGGCGTGACTGAGGTGAGCAAATGCCTCCTCAATAATTTGCTCAAATGCAATTTCGTCGCATTTCACCTCGAGCCGCGAATTCCTCGACTGATCCAGAATCTCCTTGATGAAATCATCCTGTCGTACCGCACTTTTGTGAATCATGTCCAGGTACACATCCTTCATGGATTTGTTCTTGTCCTTCCTGGCGAGGTTAATCAGACCCAGGACCGAGGCGATGGGTGCACGAAGGTCGTGTGAAACACTGTAGACGAAATTGTCAAGCTCGGTATTGCGCTTACTCAACTCCAGATTCGTTTGCAATAATTTGGCTTCGGTTTCCTTTCTCGTCGAGATCTCATCGTTCAGTGCGCGGGTTCTTTCGAACACCATTCCCTCGAGGTTCTCGTTGAAGACCTCCAGCTTCCGCTGCACCTCTCCCACTTCCCTGACCGTGGCCGACAGGATGATCGTAGAAATGCTCATCACGCCAACGTAGATCTGCAGCAAAAGCATGGAACTGTAAGAACTGGACAGCACAAACGGACCATCACCCGATTTGGTAATATGAATTGAAACCATCGACACGATTAAGACCCCTGCCAATGCGATCATCAGGTCAAACCTGAATGCGAGCCACAACAGTAATGGAAGCATCAGAAACGGCAGGGCATGAATAAGTGTAGTCTGAAGATATCCTACGCGCAGTAACAACAGAATACCAACAAGGTTCAGGAGGAAAATGCCGAGTTCGAGTGTCTTGTCCGGCGAGAACTTGAAGTACGTGCGACGAACAACGGTGAGGATGAAGGGCGTAAACAAGAGGATACCCACCACGTTGCCCACCCACCAGGAATAGGCAATGCGAAGGTACACCGATGGCGCATTGGGATGGAGCAAATACAATGAAACGGTACCTATACACGCGCCGACGCAGCTCATCATCAGGGTGATGAAGAGAAACCTGAAGGCGTTTCGTGGTGTGTTAAAGATGTAAGGGTCTTTGATCCATTTGCCCAACAGGAAAAAGCCCAACAGGGGTTCCAGGGTGTGCCCGGCAGCAATGAGCGCGCTGCTGGATATGATCGCCGATGCAGTAATGTTCGGCGTACTCCAGTACATCATGATGTTGGCGAGCAGGGCACCGATGGTGATTCCGGGCCAGGCTGCTCTGCCCAGCAATATGAGCAGAGCAAACCCGATTCCCGCGGGTGGCCAGGCGGGTAAAGCCATCGTCTTATCGAAAGCAAAAAAATATCCCAGCTTGGCAGAGAGGTAGTACAGCAGCGCAACCCCGATAATTTTAAGGTCTGGCTTATATTTAAGCGAAAGTTTATCTACCAAAATGAATCAACTCATTATCAATCTAATATACCCCATTCCTCCCGGCTGATTCGCCTGTTTCAGCCGAGTACTGGGGTTTGTAAGGTCAAGCCGCACTTTTTGGGGGTTAGATGATTATTCTATCTTCACGCAAGTAAATCGCAACATGGATCTGACCATTCTGTTTTCGCCCGTCGACGAATCCCTCTACTCGGACCTCACCTCCCCTTCGAGCTTCTTCAAAAACATCCACATTTTTGGAGAGAAGATGCCCGACTACCGTGGTGCACACATCGCCATCTTCGGCGTTCGCGAAGATCGCGGTACTCTGCAGAACAAAGGAGCCGATGCTGCCCCTGACGAAGTGCGCAAGAAATTATATCACCTTAAGCGCGGATCAGGATCCTATCGCATTGTCGACCTGGGCAACCTCAATGTTGGGCACGACCTCAATGAGACCTATGTGCGCATCAGCGAAGTTTGCCGTATGCTGATGGAATTCAATGTGCTGCCCGTCATAATCGGAGGAACGCAGGATCTCGACTACGGACAATACTCTTCGTACGAAACCATGGAAAAGCTGGTTAGTTTGCTAAACGTTGATGCATTGCTCGATCTGGACGACAAGAAAGAGTTTGGAGAAAGCCAACAGCACATCCATAAAATCCTGATGCACGAGCCGAACTACCTGTTTAGCTATACGCACCTTGCCTACCAGAGCTACCTCATCGATCCTGCGTCGGTAGCGGTCCTGGAGAAACTCAACTTCGAAGCGTTTCGCATTGGGCATATGCGCACCAACCTCCAGGAGATGGAACCCACGATTAGAAATGCCGACCTGCTGTCGTTCGACATGACGGCCGTTCGCGCGTCGGATGCTCCGGGTAATGCCCATGCGCAGCCCTTCGGACTTACGGGAGAAGAGGCTTGTCAGATCTGCTGGTACGCCGGGTTAAATGAAAAGCTGAGCTCTGCAGGGTTTTATGAATACAATCCTTCTTTCGACAACGTTCACCGCTCTACCGCAGCCGTTGTGGCCACGATGATCTGGTACTTTATCGAAGGATATTATCACCGCAAGAACGAGCAGAACTTCAAGAGCAACGACTTCATGAAGTATTCGGTGTCGATGCCCTCAGATCCCGCCATTCTCACATTCTATAAAAGCAAGGCTAGCGAAAAATGGTGGATCGAGGTGCCCTACCCGCACGGTCGCGACCGGTATGCAAGAAATAGTATTGTTCCCTGCAGTTACAACGATTATCAGACGGCGGTAAAGGGCGAGGTGCCGGAGCGATATATCAATATGATCGCGAAGTTGATATAGAGAGAACGGAGGAAGCAGAGTATTTTAACGGCCTGAACCAACTCGCTTCTTCACAACCGCCCAACCTGTGACGAGCGTAACCACTGTCGACACCGTTGCAGCAATGATCAGATGTGCCGTGCGTGTCAAGTGGAGTCCTGCAATGACGGAATCACCAACATTGTCAAGGCTGATCATACAAAATCCCCATAGCGTGATGAGTAGTACGACATTGTACAACCATCCATGCATGAACTTGCGTGGCGTGATACCGGGGTCATTAATTACGAGCAGGAGGAAGATGACCATAAACGGAAGAATAAAGCCGTTGAGGGCCTGTACAACAACAATCACCGGTATCGGCTTTAATCCACTGATACCAATTACAAATCCGGTCAGTAATACGCCTATCCAGACAAGTCTCGCTGTTCTTTCATGGCTTGCCTCGAATACGGTCCTCGTGATTATGGCCGCGGCATAGGGAGACGTAATAGCCGACGCGAATCCTGCGCCAAATAGTCCCAGCGCAAGAGCGATGGCGCCCGCAGTACCGACCTTTGCCGTCAACTCCCCATACAAGCTTTCGAACGACGAGAAGTCAGTAATCGTCGTGCCGGCAATAAGGATCGCCGCTGTAATCAATCCCCCCATCAGAACAGAAATGATAAGTCCCACGCGCATGATGGGCACCGTCTGCCCTGCACTAATTCCGGAACCAAGGAAAATGTTATAGGGCACTACTGTCGTGCCGACAAGCGCCAGAATAGTGAGATGCGAGCCACGCGGCACAACCGGGACAATGGATGATTGGAGCGCGTAACCGAGGGGGAATCGCTGCGTGGCGGCGATTGCGCAGAAAGCAATACCCATAAGGGCAACCAGAAAGGCCATCAGATTGAATATCCAGGATGGATTATTATTCCAAAGCACCACAAAGCATACGCCTACCACCAATACCGTGGTTATGACAGCGCCCATTCCGGTTATGAGCTGCATGCCCGCGACAGCGCCCACAATGTTACCGGCTTCATAGGCGGCGCAACCACCAATGACACTAATCCCCAGGAACCATTGCAGATACCGTCCATTTCTATTTCCGAAAAGCCGGATGAGCGCCTGTCCAACGTTCAGGCCACTGGCAATTGTAAGACGGGCGGCAACTTCCTGCAAGGCGATACAGGCGGCGATCGAAAACGTCACTGCCCACATCAAATCAAGTTGATAGAGCGACCCTGCCGCTACGGCTGTGGTTACCGAGCCCGGCCCAATAAACGCGGCAGAAATGATCGACCAAATGATTACACTTCTCCACGTTTTGTTGATGTGCATGACGGGCGTAGGCCAGGACGGGTCTATACTACATTATTAAGCTGCTCCTTGATTTTTTCAAGTTCCTCCTTCATGACTACAACATGCTTTTGAATGGCAGCGTCGCTGGCCTTCGATCCGATGGTATTGATTTCGCGGCCAATCTCCTGAGAGATAAATCCGAGCTTCTTTCCATTGCTTTGTTTCTCGTTCAGCACGCCTTCGAAGTAATCCAGGTGTGTCTTTAGACGCACGCGCTCCTCATTGATGTCCAGCTTCTCGATGTAGAAAATAATCTCTTGTTCGAGGCGATTCATATCGTAGCCTTCGTCTCCGAAAAATGCCACGACATTGCCTTTGAGTCGTTCGCGAATGCGCGCCACCCGCTTGGGATCCAAAACCTCTACGTTCTTCAATTCAGAGGCGATCACATGCGTGCAATCTTTAAGCGTCTTGCCCAATACATTTCCCTCGTCGCACCGAAACTGTTCACATTTCTTCAGCGCTTCGATAAGGCAGGCGCGTACCTTTTTCCACGACTCCTCGTCGCTGCTTTCGCGAAGCTTGCTTTGAATAACATCGGGTGAATTCAGAGCAAGCTCAAAGAGGTTGTCATATGGCGCAACCACGCGGTCGGCAAGCCGCTTCAGTTCGCTATAATAACCTACAAAAAGGTTCTGGTTGTAACTGTGTTTGATCTCCGCGTCGCCGTATTCCTGGTACTCCACGACAACCGAAACCTTGCCGCGCTCCAATTGCTCGCTGATGAGATTTCGCACTTCGATTTCTTTGTCGGAAAAGATCTTGGGCAACCGCAGGTTCAGGTCCAGGAACTTGGAGTTGAGGCTCTTGACTTCTGCCGAGATCTGCACACTTCCGTCATCGACGGTGTGCTGCCCGAATCCCGTCATCGATTTGATCATGAATGTAAATTTGGATGAATGATTGTGGCCAGAACCCTGGTCAAAGGATTCCTGATTAGAAAAATAAAACGATACAAAATTTCTGAACTCAACTGCGTGATCCCTCACCCTAGAAGTCAAAGCCCAACGTCACAAATACACGTGGCTTCATTACTTCATAGTTTTCTACCGGCCACGCCAGGTCGGCCTTAATGTAATAACCTAGCATCACCGTGCGCATACCCAAGCCGTAGCTGTAAAGCCATGGATTGAGATAATTCTTGATCTGCGCTTTAAATGGTCCTCCGACAATCTCTTCATAGCTTACGCTGTTCTGCGAATTGAATGGCGGCTTACCTGACCAACTCGTGCCGATATCATAGAACGCTATGAACTGCATGTTGCGAAGGAAATTCGATGATATCGGTCCACTCGACAACGCACGAATAAGCGGTACACGAAACTCTGCATTCCCCATCAGGACGCTGTTCCCAAAGAGGGTGGCATAGTCAAAGCCACGAAGGGAAGTCGCGAATTCTACAAAAAGGAGGTCCTGCGTTTGGCCCGGGTAGCCAAGAGGATTCGGTTCGCCTGTGCTGGACTTTCCGTTGGTTCTGGCCTTATTAAAGAACCAGTTATCCATACCGCCGAGCAAATAAGTCTTAGGTGCATTGCCAAAGAAGGTGCCTCCGAAACCACGTACGGCAAACACGATCTCCTTATAGATTTTTTGATAATGCCGGATGTCGATCGAGGCCTGACTAAAACTCAGGTCTGCATTCTGCAGTCCCTGTGTGTGCGAGAAACTCACCTTCGCGCGCGTTCCTTCAATAAGGTTCAGTCCAGTTGATACCGAATTGTCATATACCACCTCCGACTTAAACCCGCCGTAGTAGTTATTCGTGGGATCGCCAGTGGGGGGTGTCGATGGATAGTCAGACGGACCCAATGGCACCGAACGCGCCAACGCTCCAAAAGGCTTCAGCGTAAAGCGAACACGATCGGATATCGGCAGCGATGCACTTACTTCGATGCGATTCAGTGAATAATGGAACAGGTTTCCTTGTGCCCCGCTTTCTGCAGGTTCTGTCTCCCAACGGATTCCTTTGCGATCGATGCGGGCGCTGAAGTCAATGAGTGATTTCAAGTATTGGAATTCGCCGTAGAAGTCGCCATTCCTGAGGTCAACACTGGTCATTAATCCGCCAAAGAAACGATAGTTCTCCAGCATGTCATTCATTTGCGTTTCAATGGAAATACCCAATCCACGCAACGGATCCACCACCAGAGAAGTAACCAGGTTGTTGGAACTGAACTTAGATTCATATCCGAAGGGTCCCGTTATTCTACTCTTCTCGCGAGCCTTCTTATACTTGCTGAGGAACGAGTCGCTGACCTGGTTTTGCTTCACAGCGTCGTCTTCGAAAACATAGTTGTCGGTATTCACGGCACCTTTCTTGGCGGCGGGTTCAGTTGTTTTTGTCGCTATGCGCGTCGTGTCGCCGATTGTGTCTGCGGCAGGCAGGTGGCGTGCAAGCGAATCAGCAGCAGTTATTTTGCCGGTCGAATCAGTAGCGTCAACCGGTGCACCAGGCACGACCACGCGTGAGGTATCCCGCAGCGGAGCCGCTGTCGAATCGGAACCTGACTGACCTTGACGGAGGCGCGCATTGAGGAGGTCCTTTATGCTCATGGTTTTGCTTTCCTCCGCCTGTACTTTTCTGCGATCGCGGATGATACGCGCCTGTTGCAGATCCTTCCGGCGTGTGGCCGGCGTGAATACCTGCTTATTGTAATTGAAGGTGCGGTCAATAAAAATGTTTTCCTTCAGATTCTGCGTGAGCACCATCGCCATGGTCTGATTGGTAAAGTTAATGTCGTAGTCCTTTATGCTCGAGGCGTAGTTGGTTACCTGTGAATAGATGCCAGAAGTTCGGTTATACTTAAACAGATTCACAATGCCTCGCTGATCGCTGAGGTAATAGAAGTTGTTTTCGTCGAGCGCCTTTGGAGCCTGGTCATTGCTCAGCGTATTGGTGACGCGATTCAACAGGAACTTGGTGCTGTCGAGGTCGAAAATAAAGAGGTTGTATACGTTGGTAAGCTGCTCAAACTGCGGCTTGGTATTCGAACGCAAAGTATCCGAAGTTCTGTTGGAGCTAAACAGAACGCGATTGGTATTCGGTATGAAAGTGGGGTCAACATCGTCGTAGATGTCATTGGTAAGACGGCGCGGCGCGCGATTGCGCTTTGCACTCATCAGGAAAAGATCGCTCTTGCCTTCAAAGTCGGCACTGAGAATCACCAGGCGCCCGTTGCTTGAGAAATCAAAGCTCCTCACGTTACTGAACCGCTCCAGTTCGCGCGGTGCTTTCGATCGGGTGGTGAAATCATATAGCCAGAATACATATTGCCCGTTTTTAACACCAATCACGCCAAGGGTATTCGCATCCGCCCAGGCAATCAATGGAAGCCGGTAGTCAACCCGTTGTTTGATAACTTTGCTGCCTCCTGAGATGATGGTTTTCTCCCGTCCATTCTCCAGCGACCTTACCTTTACTATGTATCGGCCACGGTCGTTCTCGGCGTAGGCAATGTTTCGCCCGTCGGGGCTGATTTTAACGGTAGTAAATTCCGTTGTCTTGTTATGAAGGTGCGTGAACGATAAAGAGTCCTGCGCGTTGATGTATGACTTATTCACGCTCGTCTGCATGTCGCCATAAAACTTTTTCCACTCCGCCATCAACTGACGGAAGCTTATCCCCAACGTGATGTAGATACTCTTCTCTTCATTTCGCGTAACGCGCGTATAGTTCAGTATGTTCGCCACGCTGCTTTTGCCATACTTCTCGGCGATGTAATTCCACATGGACTGCCCCACCAGTCCCGCATCGCGCCCGCCGAGCTTCGTCGCCCGACGCGATTTGCGCGTCACCATAAGCTGCCGGATGTAGTCATCCATTTCAATGCTCCATCCTTTGGCCACATACAGCGAGGCGCCATCGACAAACCAGTCGGGAAGATTCATGAGAATGGAACTTTGAAACATGTCCTTGAGATTGCCGCCGAACATCATTTCGTTAACCATGAGGTCCGAAATCTGAAACAGAAGTTCGTCCTTGAACTCCTGCGCAGTGCCCATATGGGCGACTTCGACGTAGGGCTTGATGAACTCGGTCTCGCCACCCACGTTGAACACGTTGTGATTGAGGCCAACGTTACTTTGCCGCAGATCACTCAAAGAATTGTAAAGAAAAACCTTCGTCTTAAAATAGGGGGGATATCCAATAAGATCCGTAATGCGATCGAACTCGCTTTCCAGATATTCCAGTGCCTCTTGTGCAACCTGCTTCCGCGCATCGTAGTAATAGACGTCGAAATTCTCACCACTCAGGTAAAGCCAGTCGAACTGCCTGTATTGTATGCGGTTCTTTCCGAAAACTTCCCGTGATTGTTGGCCCCGTGTTTCGACAAATCCCAATAAGATGCAACACAGCAACAAGAAATAGCCTCTTCGCAAGTTCATAGTCATGTCAGGGAAGTTCAATATAGTGATTTATAACGTTCAATATCCACGTCTTTGTTTAGCGGCGTGCCATTTTCTATGGCCGAAATCAACACGCCGGAAAAGTACGGAGCCAGGCTTACACCTTTCGTTCCCAATCCATTGAGCGTCCACATCCGGTGATATTCGGGATGCCTGCCCAAAAGTGGTCGGCGGTCAGGCGTAGTAGGCCTGAAGCCCCATTGCTGGTCAACCACCGTGAAGGGCAAATGTATCAGTTCTCCCACTGCCGCTTTCAGTTCCCTGAGAGATTCTTCCGTTACGCCGGGGTTATGGTCTGTTTGACTATATGTCGCTCCGGCCCTCCACCCATTCGCCTGGGGAACCATATAGGCGCCGCGGTTCACAATCCACTGGGGGGTTAGGGCTGCGGACAGCTGGAGCGTTTCTCCTTTCAGCGGGCGAACGGGCAGCCATCGGAACCACGAAGTGCGGTGTACCCCTGTGCAAAAGATGACAAATTTGGCCTCATACTCACCATAGCGAACCGTGTCGGCTCCGGAAACCATCTGCGAATCATCGATCAGTTCCTCTACATACGATTGCTCGCGCATCATCAGTTTTCGGACCCCTTCAACATACGCATTCGTGTCCAGGAAGCCGCACTGGTCCAACAGCAGACCGCCCATCGGATCATTCACACCCGGCATCGACGGGCTTTTCCGCACCTCGCGGATGAAAGGGGCGTACGCCGGGTCAGAGCTTTTCCCCATCCACTCGTTCTGTTCTTCAACACTGCGAAACGGCCGGTAAATGGGAAGGCAATGAAAGAAGACGCTGTCTGTCAGCTTCTCAGCTTCGCTATAGTGCAAATGAAGGGAGGCAAACAACCGATCAGCCAGCCAGGTTTTGGCCATCTTTCGGCCGGTTACAGGATTGAAGATCCCTGCTGCGATCCGCGACGAGGTATTGTTGGCCGACGAATCAATAACGAGGATTCGTCTGCCTAGCTGGTGCAGTCTGAGCGCTACAGCTGCGCCGGCCAGGCCCAGGCCGATCACGATATAGTCGACGTCGCGGTTAATAGATGTTGCGTGTTGTTAATCAATAAAATCGCCCGTGAAATAAAGCATTCCCGTCCTCCAATTCGAACTTGGCGCACGAAAATTACGGAGCAGAATCCATTAAATTTGGGCGGAAAAATACCATAATGCTGCAGATCGCCTCGATGACTTTTAACCCGTTTCAGGAAAACACCTACGTGCTGTACGATGAATCGGGCACCTGTGTGGTCGTAGATCCCGGATGTTATGAACCCGACGAACAGCTGGAATTGAAGGCCTTCATCAGCGGCAATAACCTTCGCGTAGTGCAGCTCATAAACACGCATTGCCACATTGACCACGTACTCGGAAATGAGTTTGTAAAGCAGACCTACAACGTCGGTTTGTTCATTCATCGCCTGGACGAGCCGGTGCTTCGCGCCGTAAGTGCTTACGCCCCTAACTATGGTTTTAATCAATACCAGCCCGCGGCAGTAGATGGATTTCTGGAAGAGGGCGGAGAAATAACCGTTGGAAAAACGAAGCTCGCGGTGCTCTTTGTACCTGGACATGCACCTGGCCATATCGCCTTCTATAGCGCCAACGACAAGGCCCTGATCAGTGGTGACGTATTGTTCTATAATAGTATTGGCAGAACGGATCTTCCTGGTGGCCACCCCGATACGTTGGAGAAGAGCATCCGCGAAAAGCTTTTCACATTACCCGACGACACCGCTGTCTATCCCGGTCATGGACCCAAAACTTCCATTGGATTTGAAAAGCGGACCAATCCTTTTGTCCGCGCATGATCTGTGCCTACATTAATCTTTCACTTTTTAGTCAACCGCAACATTGATCCTACTAAGACACCTCCCGAACCTGCTGACGTGCCTGAATCTGGTTTGTGGATGCCTGGGCATCCTCAACTTATGGAAGGGAAATCCCGAAAATACTGCCTACTACATCTGGGCGGCCGGTGTGTTTGATTTCTTCGATGGGTTTGTTGCGAGACTCCTGAGAATTTCATCGCCTATTGGAAAGGACCTGGACTCATTAGCCGACATGGTCACCTTTGGCGTGCTCCCGTCGCTGTTTATTTATCGCATGATGGAGTCCCTCGGAGCCAGTCCTGGCCTTTGCTACGTGGCTTTGGTGATTGCCGTATGCTCCGCGCTCAGGCTGGCCGTATTCAATAACGATGCTACGCAGTCGGATTCCTTCCGTGGCGTCCCCACACCCGCCAACGCGCTGTTTTTAACTGGCTTACCCTTTCTGGACACCATAATTCCCGGCGGTATTGGAAGCCCCGTGCTGCTGGCCGTTATCGCTGTTGTGTTTTCGATTCTTCTCGTCTCCAGATTCGAGCTTTTTGCCCTCAAATTCAAAAGCTTTAACTGGGGAGATAATAAACTAAGATATACTTTCCTGTTACTTGCGTTGATATTACTGGCGATCTTTAGGTTGACGGCGGTACCCCTGGTCGTAATTTTGTACATCGGCATGTCGTTAGGATCCAAGGTGTTTTCCAGGTAGAGAACTTGATTTTTTTGACGAATTGGACCTTACTGTACGCTTAATGGTTAGAATGCTGCTTTCGCTATCCCTGGCGTTGGCAGGGATAGGCGCGCACGCCCAAAGCGTGCTGCAGGCTGGCCATTGGTTTAAAGTGGCGGTAGGGCAACGGGGAGTTTATCGGATATCGGGAGAGCAGTTTCAGAAGATGGGATTCGGTGCGGGCGTCGATCCAACTCGGATCAGGATGTTTGGCAACCCCGGAGGAATGTTGCCTCAATCGAACGACCAGCCGCGTCCTGACGACCTCGGAGAAATAGCCATCCAGGTGCTAGCCGGCGATGATGGCTCGTTCGACAAGAGCGACTACATCCTTTTCTTCGCGGAAGGCCCTGATCGCGTGCAATACAAATCCGGACAGGAAACCTTCTTCTACGAAAGCAACCTTTACAGTGAGCAAAACTTTTACTTTATCACGGTGTCGCCAGACGCTGGGAGGCGAATTGCACCTGCATCGCCGGTTGCCAGCACGCCTGCTGTTGTCGACACCTATAACGACTTCATATATCACGAATCAGATGAATACAATGAATTGAAGTCGGGTCGCGAATGGTTTGGCGAGCGCTACGACATTACTACCACGTACGCCTATCGATTCGATGTCGAAGGAATCGTCGATAACACGCCCATCACCTGGATATCGGATGTGATGGCCCAGTCGTTCAATGGCTCGAGCTTCAAACTGTCATACAACCGAACTCAGGTAGGCGAACAGGTTGTGGCCGTCATTAACAACACGCAATATGGTGTCAAGGGACGTCACAAACGCGACACGATCACCTTCCAGTCAAGCACCGTCGGCGCTCCGGCGAATGTTCAACAGGAGATGCGGTACGATTACGTGAAGTCCTCAACTGGGAAGAACGTCGGCTTCGTGGACTTGATGCTGGTCTCGTTCGAACGCAAGCTCGCCCTTTACGGAAAGCAGACCATTTTCCGCTCGGCCAGAAGTCTCGAGGCGGCCACGGCAACGTATCAGATAGAAAATGCGAGCCCGTCAGTTTCGCTCTGGGATATCACGGACTACACCAACATCAAAAATCAGGCACTCACGATCAATGGAACGGTGGCAACATTCGCTGCCGATGCGTCATTACTCCGTGAATTCATCGTATTCGGAAACGACGTTCCGTCTCCGGACATGATTGGAGAAGTGCCCAACCAAAATCTTCAAGGGCTACCGGCGGCGGACGTGATCATCGTTACCCATCCGACTTTCCTGGCAGAAAGCCAGCGCCTGGCAAGTCACCGGCAGCAACACAACGGCCTCCTGGTACACGTGGTTACTCCCGAGCAGATCTATAACGAGTTCTCATCAGGACGGCAGGATGTAACAGCGATTCGCGACTTTGTGAAACACCAATTTGACAAAGATCCGTCCCGGCCGAGGTCACTGATTCTTGTTGGCAGAGGTTCCTATGATTACAAGGACCGGATGCCGAACAACACGAACTTTGTGCCCACGTACGAATCCCGGAATTCGCTTGCACCACTGGAGACCTACTCCTCTGACGACTACTTTGCCTTTCTCGAGGCTGGCGAAGGAAACTGGGGAGAAAGTCCTGTGCAGCATCATACCCTCGACATTGGTGTGGGCCGCCTGCCCGTGAAGTCCGACGCTGAGGCGCGGCAGGTGGTTGACAAGATCATTGCTTATGATACACTAAAGGCGAACTACGGATACTGGCGCAAGCAGATTGTATTTGTGGCCGACGATGGAAGCAACTCCGATGGCTATACGTCGAGCCACCAGTCGCAGGCGAATTCCATGGCTGAATCCATTGAATCGTTGTATCCGGCTTTTGACACACGTAAAATATTTCTGGGAACTTATACTAAAACCGTCATGCCGAATGGCGAAGTGATTCCGGAAGTGAATGACGCGATTCGCAGGCACTTCGACGAAGGCACGCTGATCGTCAATTACACCGGACACGGCAGTGAGAAACTGCTGGCTGATGAGCGCGTGTTTACAGAGACCGATATAGACCTGCTCGACAACCAGCTCTACCCCTTTCTGGTTACGGCAACTTGCGAGTTTGGACGTCAGGACGACCCGTCGCTGATTTCAAGTGCGGAGCGATGTGTCATCCGGCCTAACGGAGGGGCTATTGGAATCCTAACCTCTGCCCGGCCGGTCAACTCGCCCACCAATTTTTTGCTTAATCAGCAGTTTTACACCTCGTTGTTTACCCGCAAAGACGGTTCTTACCGAACCATCGGCCAGGTATTTCGCGAAACCAAGAACAACAGCATGAGTGGAGTAGCGAACCGGAACTTCTCACTAATTGGTGACCCCACCTTGACGCTGGCGCTGCCGAATGAACGAATCGCTGTCACGTCGATGAAGACCGCGACGGATTCCGACACGTTGAAGGCGTTGTCTACCGTACTCCTATCGGGCGAGATTCGAGACGATGGTGGCGCCGTTCAAACAGACTTCAAGGGAACCGTGCAGGTGACTGTCTATGATAAGGTTTCCGAAAGCGTCACGATCGGAAAGAACGATCCACCATACAAATTTAACGAGCGCACTAACGCCCTGTTTCGTGGAAAGGCGACCGTCAAGGATGGCACATTTGAACTTAGTTTCGTGATTCCGAAAAATATCGCCTATGAATTTGGATTGGGCAAACTCGGGCTTTACGCTTCTGATGTGCAGCACCTGCGCGACGCCGGCGGAGCAGCGAGCTTCGTGGTCGGCGGTAGTGAGCCTGCGCCGGTCGGGGACACAACACCGCCGCAGATTCGCGCCTTCATGGGCGATTCGACATTTGTTGACGGTGGGGTGGTGACACCGAACTCCCTGCTGGTGGTGAAGCTCGAGGATGCCAGTGGAATCAATATCTCAAACTATGGTATCGGCAACACGCTGACGGCGGTTCTGGACGGCGGCGACACCTATGCGTTGTCGGACTATTACGTAGCTTCTACCGACCACTTTACCACCGGGTGGGTTCACTTTCCCATCTCTGGATTATCGCCGGGGTACCATACAATTACCGTCCTGGCGTGGGACGTCTATAACAATCCAGCGGAGGCGACCGTCAGCTTCAGCGTGACGGACGGCGAGGAGTTGGTAATCGAAGATTTCTCAAACTATCCGAACCCTTTCCCGAATGAAACGAGTGTCTATTTTACACATAACCGTTCGGGCGACGATCTGCAAGCAATGCTGGTGCTCTATACACCAACCGGGCAAGTGCTGAAAACATATCAATTTGACCTTCCGCAAAGCGCTTACCTGGTGGATCTGCTGGATATCGACGCGTTTGCGGAGTTTGGCAAAAAACTCCCCGGGGGGGTATACTTGGCGCGCCTCGCTGTTCGTTCAGTAACGAATGGCTCTAAAAGTGAGCGCGTTACAAAACTAATTGTCGTTAATTAATTATCTTTGGGCCTTTGAAATTATCATTGATGTCGTACCGCGCATTGGCTTTATTGGCAATTGGTCTAATAAAGGTTCATTCAGGTTTTTCTCAGGGCGTTGTGGCCAATCCTGATGAATTGTTAGGCGCGCAAAACGCGATCACCACAGCTGTTCCCTTTTTATCGATCACCCCGGATGCCCGGCATGCTGCCTTGGGCGACGGAGGTGTGGCTACCAGCCCGGATGCGAACGCTGCCTACTGGAATGCCGGTAAGCTGGCATTTATTGACAAGAAATACGGAGGTTCACTATCCTACACGCCGTGGCTTGGAAAGATCGTAAACGATATGTCGATCTCTTACCTGACGGGATTTTACAAATTCACAAAGGAGCAAGCCGTCGCCACTTCCATCAAGTATTTCGATTTGGGTGACATCAGCTTCAAGGATCAGCAGAACGGATCGCTCGGCGATTTCCATCCAAGAGAGTTTGCCTTCGACGCCACCTATTCGCGAAAACTGTCGAATGAATTGGGCGTAGGCATAGCGGCACGCTATATCTACTCAAATCTAACGGGTGCCTTTGCCGGCATCGATGCAAAACCAGGACATAGCGTGGCCGTTGATATCGGCGTGTATTACACCAAGAGCTTCGAGCGTGTAAAAACTTCAACGCTATCGCTAGGCGGTACGATCACGAACATAGGCGCGAAACTTTCGTACACCGACAATCAAAACAAAGATTTCATCCCTACAACCATCAGGCTTGGAGGAACGTACAATCTCGAGCTGGACCCATTCAATTCGCTAACCTTCATTCTTGACTTCAGCAAATTGATGGTACCAACGCCACCCATACGCGCTACTGACGGATCCATTGTGTACGGCAAAGAGGATGATCGCTCATTGCTGAGTGGCCTGTTTGGTTCATTTGCCGATGCCCCTAATGGTTTCGAGGAAGAAATGCAGGAAATTATGACGTCTGTCGGCATCGAATACTGGTACAACCAGACGTTTGCCGCACGTGTCGGCTATTTTAATGAAGCGGAGAACAAGGGCAACCGGAAGTACATGACTGTCGGCCTGGGCTTCAGGCGTAAACAATTCGGCATCGATGTGGCCTATCTCGTCCCTGTCAATCGCCGTGAAAGCCCCCTCTCTGAGACACTCCGATTTACATTGCTCTTCCAGACACCCTGGAGCAACAACGAGCCCGTGGAAACGGTGACCGAACAATAATCGCTCATGCTCGACAGAACCCAGGCGCCGCCATTTGTAAAGAGTACGTCCTTTGACCTTATTCAGCCCTTAAAGGCCACCCTGGCTGGGGGTGCCGATGCCTATTTTGTGCTAGGTGGCTCGCAGAATGTGTGCAAGATTGAGCTCCTTTTTCAGGCCGGTCGCTGGAGTGAGCGCTCGTTTGGTGCGGGCTATTTTACCTCGAACCTGTTGTCGAAGGGCACTGCATCAAAATCAAGCTATCAAATCGCACAGGCATTCGACCAATTGGGTGCACACCTCGAGATCAATCCGGGTGCCGATTTCGTGTCAATTGCACTCTACAGCCTTAGCAGAAATGTGGAGACCTCTTTGAAACTGCTTATTGAATTGTTGCTTGAGTCGACATTTCCGGACAAGGAACTCGCTCAGTTGAAGACAATCTTTCTGCAAAACCTCCGGGTGAATAAAGAAAAGACCAGCTTCCGATCATCGGTATTGTTCCGACGTGCGCTCTATGGAACGTCGCATCCCTATGGCAAGGAGTTGGATGAAGACGATGTGAAACTGGTGGGACGGGATCAGGTCATCGATCACTTCAATAGCTTTTTCAAACAAGCAACCTTGGTCATCTCCGGAAAGGTGAGCGAGGAGCAACAACGATTCATCATTTCAGCATTTAACTTTCTGAAGCATCAGGCAATGGCCCCTGCCGACGTCCTGATTCCCAAGCTTAACAAGACCAGTGAGATCATATCCAAAGTTGGCAGTATACAGGCGTCGATACGAATGGGGAAACCGTTTTTTGGTCGTCTGCATCCCGATTACCCCGCCGCCATATTTCTGAATCATGTGCTGGGCGGATATTTCGGATCTCGTTTGATGAAAAACATTCGCGAAGAGAAAGGCCTCACCTACGGCATATCTTCATCTGTTTCATTGGCTTTGCACGGGAATCACTTTGTTGTCGGAGCCGATGTTAACCTCGAAAACGTGGAATTGGCATTCAGCGAGATCAAGAAGGAAATGAAGCGACTGCGCGAAGAGCCCATTGAAGCCGCGGAGCTCGAAACGGCACGCAACCACTTCATCGGAAATCTGCAGCTCGAGATCACCACTTCTTTCGCCCACGCCGACAAGGTGAAGAACCTTGTCATTTTCGGTCTTCCTGACGACTATTATCAGCGACTCATCACGCGCGTCGACAGCGTTACAACGGACGACCTTATCGATGTTGCTAACCGGCATTTCCAGGAAGAAGAATTACTGGAAATTGCGGTCGGCTGATTATTGGTCGGCTTCTTTCGAATGCGCAAACAAACTTTGGATTTTGTAGTATTTTGTGCCCGCATGAAACAGATTCCTTTAGTGATGATGCGGGTTTTAGGTCTGGCAGCTCTCTGCCTCGTTGCTGCCCCTCTCTTCGCACAAAGTGCCGAGGGGCCGCATTACGTGTGCATCATGAATGATGGTACTTATCACGATCGCACCAGCTGCGCTTTGTTGCAATTGTGCAGTGGCGGGAAATACCGCAAGACAACGAAAGTTGAACACCTGAAGCCTTGCAAAAAGTGCGCGCGACCGGTTTACGGCGCCGGAGATTTCCACGACATCAAGCGCATTCTCGGAGTAAAGGATCGGAAGCAAATAGCCGACTCATTGGGGACGAAGGAAAGCGTGATCAAGCGCAATGGTTACACCCTGAGAATTCTCGGATCACCCGGCAGTAAGACGGTGAACACTTTACAATTCTTTTTTCACGAACCCGTGAGTTTCGTTGCTGACTCCCTTTTATCCGCACCCTTCTTTGAAAAACTTGGCCTTCAATTCAAGGGATGTCGCACCGACACTATTCGGAATTCGACTCCGCATCCAGTGACCGGAAAAATTGACAAGGCAATCAGAATCGAGTACAGAAATTGCGCTATCGTAGAACGCAGAGATTCGTATGATGACGTGAGCAAATACTTCTATCGCCTTTCTTTCGTACCCAAGGACGATGATAGAGGGGCCATATTGGACAACGTGGAGCTCATACTTGATGTGGAACGATAGCACAGGCAGACAGGGTAATGTGGCAAGAAGTTCACAAGTTGCGGAGCTTTGGGCTAATTTATCTCATGTGCGTTCGGCACATGGTCTGACCCGCCAGAAATCGCAAGTACCTCACTGTCAACCCCCGCAACGCCGCAAGTTTGATCTCAAAATTGGTTTCCCTATATTCCTTGTATCACAACGGGTCTCGTGTCTGATAGCAGCATTGGTGCGGTTCAATTTTTGCAGATTTTGAACCGATTTTGTAAGTGATTAGGTCTTTAACACGCAAAACCCAATTGTATGAACATCTACTGTGAGCTCCTACTAGATCGTGTCCGATTAAAGATCGATGGCGATGAATTAGCCTTTCAGGTGACTGCAGGATACTATGCCAACCGTATGCTCGTGGTTTCCGGAATCAGCAGTCGCATACGTGGCTACGTACGGTACCACGAAAGTGATATGAACGTTTTTCAGAGAATCAAACATCGCATTACAAAAAACAAGGTATTCATACTCGTCAATCAGGAGGTTCAGCAATATGTCACGCTTAGGCAAATTCACGAGTTTGCGGCGCGCTTTCTGGGTGGTGGCAGCATGTATATTATCCCCAAACCAACCACATTCGACAGCACAGAGCTCGAGAGTATTGATACCATAAGAACCGAGTACATTAAGGGAAGCCAGAACCGGGATACCGTTATGTCGCAACTGACTAATATGACGCAACGTCCTGCCTTCAAATAGGCGAAATGCATCGTTTGGCTCCCGACGGGCGCCTCAAATGAAACTTCACGGGCTGCCATAAAACGGCGGCTCGTTCGCTTTAACGCCATTTTCTACCATTCGGCGAAAAAAAAGTCAACTCTTGGGGTCGTAGCTCGCGGGCAAAATTGTACCTTAACCGCCAATGGCTTCAATCATGAAAATAAGAGGGTTTCTCCTGGCAGGCGTCCTGGCCTGCGTTGCACAACTGGCTTGTGCGCAGGACAACAGTGCAGCGGCAGATTTCCAAGTGTCACCACCGCCGGCGCCACCGGAATTCTTGCTGGTGTTACAGGCCGACGATAAGACAGTTATTTTAGATCCTGAAACGCACGACATGCCCGCAGTCGAATCGGCTGTCGATTCCCAGTGGGTACAGTCTATCGAAATGATCACTGGTGAGGAAGCCCTGTCGCGCTACGGACTCAAGGGAAGAAACGGGGTGATTATCATTCAGTTCAAACCGAACTATGTTTTTCCGCTGGGGCTACCAGAAGCTGTGAAGGACGGCGAGTAGGACTTATTCTGTTTCGCCTGCGTTCATCACTCTCGCATTTATTGCCTTCAATCCCTCCTCTGCTGCAACGACCATTGATACATTCCAGGCTTTAGAAAGCCGGGACTTTTCGCGTTCTTCGTTCACCCATCTAATAACGTCCATATTTTTCTTATGAATGCATTCCGTTCTCATCTCACCGCGGTGTTTCTATTGATATTGGTTTCCGGGTGCAAAGAAGAAAAACCACGTGAGCAACCCCTTGTGAAAAATGACACAAGTCAGGTTGCGACGGTGGCTGCGGAGATTCGCAGGAACACCCCGGCAAAACTTGCCGATGGACTTACCTTGACGCTCTGGGCATCCGACTCGCTGGCACCAGACCCGGTGGCGATGTCAATCGACAATGCAGGCAGAATCTACATTGCGCGCACCAATCGTCAGAAGAATTCGGAGTTCGACATCCGTGGTCACCGTGACTGGATGATTCCATCCATCAGCTTACAATCCGTCGAAGAAAGACGAGCCTTCCTGCACGCAACGTTTGCTCCAGAGAAGAGCAAGGAGAACGAATGGCTGGCAGATCTGAACCATGATGGCAGTCATGACTGGCGCGATCTGGCCGTCGAGAAGGATGAGATCTGGAAACTGGAAGATACCAACGGCGATGGCTATGCGGACGTGGCGACACGCATCCTGAGCGATTTTCATGACGAGGTAACCGATGTCGGCGGCGGTATTCTGGTGCGTGATAAAGATATCTTCTACACGATCGGACCCGACATGTGGCGCCTTCGTGACACGAATGACGACGGCGTTATCGATGACAAGAAATCGATCAGCCATGGCTATGCGGTGCACATTGGCTTTGGCGGTCACGGAATGTCTGGCGCAACGGAGGGGCCAGACGGCAAGATTTACTGGCAGATCGGCGACATTGGTGCGAACATCACGGCACCGGATGGCAAAGTGCACGCGTATCCGAATGAGGGTATTCTTGTCAGATCCAATCCAGATGGCAGCGACTTCGAAGTGTTTGCTTCAGGAATCAGGAACACCCATGAGTTCGTCTTTGATGAATACGGTAACATTATCAGTTCGGATAACGACGGCGACCATCCAGGTGAGAGCGAACGACTCGTCTACCTGATAGATGGCTCCGATCAGGGTTGGCGATCAAACTGGCAATACGGCAAGTACGTCGATCCGCGGAACAATGAGTACAAGGTTTGGATGGATGAAGGATTGTACAAACCCCGGTGGGATGGTCAGGCAGCGTACATCATACCTCCAATCGTAAACTTTCATAACGGACCTACTGGAATGGCGTATAACCCCGGCACAGCGTTGGGCTCTGCGTGGAAGAACAAATTCTTCCTGGTTGAGTTCGTCGGAAGTCCGAGCCGCTCGCATGTTTGGGCTTTCTCACTCAAGCCCAAGGGCGCGTCTTTTGTTTTAGACGAAGACATTGACGTGGCAAGTGGCATTCTCCCCACGGGAATTCGGTTTGGTCCGGATGGCGCGCTGTACGTCGCTGACTGGATCAACGGCTGGGGGACCAAAAATTTCGGAAGAATATGGAAGCTGGATGTTGCCGCTGACAAAAATGATCTCAAGGACGAAAGAGTTGAAACCGAGCGCTTGATGACCCTCGATTATTCGGCGCAGGACAACGAGGAACTCTTAAAGCTGTTGTCTTATGGCGACATGCGCATTCGTCAGAAGGCGCAATTCGAACTCGTAACGCGCGATTCGAAGGGCATGGACGTGTTCAAGAAAGCCATTGCCCAACGTGATCATCAGCTGGCAAGAATTCATGCTATTTGGGGCGTAGGCCAGCTCACGCGAAAAGACAAAATCAATGGAAGAATTCTTCAGGAACTTCTTCACGACGGCGATCCTGAAATCGCCGCACAGGCTGCAAAAACAATTGGGGACGTTCGGTTCGATGCTGCGGGTGCCGATCTGATTCCCCTCCTGGAAAGCGCGTACCCACGCGCGGCATTCTTCGCGGCGCAGGCCATCGGACGGCTGCAATACGAAGAAGGTCTGAAACCACTCATTCAATTACTCGACAAAAACAATGACGTCGACAATTACATCCGGCACGCGGCGGTCATGGCGCTGGTGCGCATTGGCAAAGAAGAGCCCATTGCTGCCTTGTCAAAAAGCCCCAAGAAACATCTGCGCATCGCTGCAGTTTTGGTGCTCCGTCGCCTGCACAGCGACAAGGTGTCGCTCTTCCTGCATGATCCCGATGAGTATGTTGTAACAGAAGCAGCACGGGCTATCAATGACGATTTGTCGATTGGTAGAGCCTTGCCAGATCTCGCGCGGGTACTCCGCAATCCACGATTTAAGAGTGAACCGTTACTGCGGAGAGCTATCAATGCATGTTTGCGTGTAGGTACCGAAAAGGAAATGGATATGCTTATCGAGTTTGCGAAACGCGCGGATGCAACGCCCGAGCTTCGTGCTGAAGCGATGGCTGTACTGGGTGTGTGGCCCAACCCCTCAACGCTTGATCGTGTAGACGGAAGGTTGCGCGGCAAGATCGAACGCGATCCTGCGCTGGTGACCAGCAAGATTCGCAGTCTCGCAGGCGACTTCATGAAAAGCGATGAGCCGGAAGTTATCGTTGCCAGTGCAAAAATGATTGCCAACCTGGGCATCCAGGATTTCAACGATACTTTTGCGCGTGTGCTGAGCACCAGCCATTCACCTGAAGTGCGATCCGCCATGCTCGTCGCGTTGTCGACACTGAAATACAACCAGATGGAAGATGTTATCCACAAAGGGATGACCGATCGTGATCCCTCCGTGCGCACTACGGCTGTTGGATTGCTCAGCGATCTCAATATCACCAAGGAAAGCCTTCCGGCGGTTGTCGATCCGATATTCAAGAACGGATCCGTGCAAGAGCAGCAGGAACTCCTGCGTGTATTGGGAGAAATGCCCGTAGACAAAACGGAAGCGGTGCTTGACAAGCTTCTCGATCAGCTTGCAGCCAAAAAGATTGCTCCAGCCATTACGTTGGACCTGATCGAAGCGGTTGATTCTACGCATTCGCAAAAACTCACCGCCAAGCTCCAGCCTTATCGGTCTACCAGCAATAAGACAGATGGTTTTCTCGACGCCATGTATGGCGGCGACGCCAGAAGCGCCTGGTGGTATTTCCGAAGCAGCTCTACGGGACAGTGCGTAAGATGCCATGCTATAGACGGCGAAGGCGGAACGGTTGGTCCCGACTTGTCAGACATAGGCAACAAGCTCACGCGGGAGGAGATTGTACAGGCCCTGGTTGAACCCAGCGCCCGATTGTCGCCAGGCTACGGTTCCGTCAAGCTAACGTTGAAAGACGGCCAGGTGATCACGGGCATTCTGATGGAGGAGTCCAGGGACGAGCTAATCATTAAGACATCCGATGCGGAACCGGTTGAGGTGAGTGTCGCCCGGATTGGAAAACGTGAGAATCTTACATCTGCCATGCCGCCCATGGGCACGCTGATGTCCAAACGCGAAATCCGTAATATGGTAGAGTATCTGGCTACCCGGAAAAAGTAGAAAGCATGCGCCCATTTCTATTGGTGACCGTATATCTCCTTCAGATCTTTTTCAAAGAGGGTATACGGATCATTATAAAACTTTAGAAAGTCGGGCACGCTTACCTGGCCCGGGAACGGTGCATAATAATGCGTGGCGCTCTTCTGATCGTTCCTCCAAACCAGGACGTAGGCAAGGCGCAACCCTTCAGACTTCATGACTTTCAATAGGGTTCCCGTCCACCAGGTCTCATTCGGTATGGATTCCAGTCCCGTTTCCGTAAATGCTGCCAGCTTCCCTTTTCGCCGCGCGTAGTCAGACACGACCATCAATTTCAACGTTGCCTTGTCCACGGCATAACGGTTGCGACCCATATCTCCATAATTATCCATGCCTAGCATATCGACGTATTCGTCACCAGGATAACGGTCGAGGTACTGCTCTTCAGTCGTGAATTGATTGTCGGGAGAAAACGCGTAGATGAAATTGTGCACGTGGAGGCTATCCCTGAGATAGGATACCGTAAATCTCCACAGCGCTGTGAACTCCTCGCGAGTGCAATGAGACTTTCCCCACCAGAACCAGTTCCCATCGAGTTCATGAAACGGCCGGAAGATGAGCGGAACGAGTTTACCGTTCTTTGCGCGAAGGTCATTGGCCCACTCCCCTACACCGCGTAAAATATCTTTGTATTGTTCGTGTGCCGGGCCGCCTGGAATGATGGCCGGCACCGCCGGCTTTGATAGGGAATCGACCCAGTAAAAAGCTCCTTTCGAGATCGGGTTAAAAAAATGCCAGGCCACCGTCGTAACGCCGCCGCGCTCGTAGGTCTCTATGACATTCTTCTTCAAATGTGCTTTCGCTTCAATAATTTCCTTCTCGGGCCTCCCGGAAAATCCCATGATATCAACACCGATTACAGCCGGATGTGAGCCTGTTACGGACTTTACATCCGAACGGTCTGCATCACCGCTCCAACCGTGGCCGTATTCCGTGGCGTGCTGGTGCCCGAACAGGGTGTGTTTGTCCGAAAGCTTCCACAGCGAACGATAGAGGTTCACGGTCTCTGCTGTCGCCTGTTTGTCGATAGGTCCGGTTTGCGCAAAGGTGATCCATGAATAAAACACTAGCCATACCGTTGTAGACAACAGTTTCAGGCTCCGCATAAAAGCGACAACTATTTTTAACTCAGTCATATCAGATCAATCGCTATTGCCAATTGAATTTGGCATCCTTCGTAACGCCTTCCCAGTTGTCGCTTCTGAACGGCACTGCCGGAAATCCATCCCGGTTGAAAAGATTGGCATCTTCAGGGTTGTCCGCCCACGCGAATCGGACGGCTACGGGCGCTTGCACCAGATCGCACATGACCACTACTTCATTGCCTTCGATACTGGCTTTTGCATAATGGAACTTCCGGTCACTCCCGGCAATTTCGAATCCTTTCAGGTATCCATATTTGTCCTTGACGGCCAGTGCGGACCCGGTGTCGTGAAAAGAAATTCTGACCTTGCTTCCCTCGACCTTTATTGATTTGAAGGAAGGACCAGCGCATACAACCTCTTTACCGTAGTCGTTCCTCAACGCCAATGCTGCGAGGCGCTTGCCCACATCCTGCTTGTTGCGCGGATGTATATCGTTTGCTTCGCCAATGTCGGTAGTGACGGCCATACCCGTATGTGGCAAGGCGAGCGTCATGGTTTGAGCTTCTCGTAGCTCGGCCCAGGTGCTTCCCTTCTCGCTCGTTCCATTGCTTGCATTAAAGCTCGCCAGCTGCACAAAATAAAATGGAAAATCGCCCTCATTCCAGTGCTTTCGCCAATCGTTGATCATCAACGGGAATGCCGTGCGATACTGATAGGCACGATCGGCGTTCGATTCACCTTGATACCAAAGCACGCCAGCGATGCGCGCCGGCAACAATGGATTGAGCATCGCATTGAACAGGAGCGTAGGGTAACTGTTCGGTCCAACAGCATCGCTAGTCGTTACTTGTTCAATCATGAATGTCCATTTGCCAGCGAGGTTGTGTTGCGCCCCGGCACTGGTTGTCAGTTTCATCTGCCCTGCCTTTCCGTAGAGCCCGCCGCCGCCACCTGTATCGACAACCCGCACCACGATGACATTGTCTCCCGCTTTCAGTACACCCGGAGAAAGCCGATACACACGATCTTCACTATATTTTCCCAACGTACTCCCTACCGGTACACCATTGACATACGTTTCATCCGAGTCGTCTATCGGTCCCAGTTCCAGTATCGCCGGCCCTGCAGCTTCACCTTCGGGAAGTGATAACGTTTTTCTGAACCAGATGACACCGTCGAAGTCAGCAAAGCCACGCTCCTCCCAAAGTGAAGGCAACTCCATTTCGTTCCAATGGCTGGCATCAAAAGTCGGTTCTTTCCAGCGATCGACTCCATTAGCCGGCAAGACAATGTTCATCGTCTTCAGCCGGGCCAGTTGCTCGTCCTGTTTTTGTTTCGCCATCTGATCGAGATCAAGGCTTGGCATTTGCCTGATCATTTCTTTGAACTCGGCACTGGAAGCGAATGCGTCCCGGCTCGTCCAGGTTTCGGAGTGTGTGCCACCCCACGACGTATTGATTAATCCAATTGGGACATTAATCTCTTCGTAAACAGCGCGCGCAAAGAAATAACCTACGGCGGTAAAGTCTCCCGCAGTTTCAGGGGAGCATGCCTTCCAGACACCCCCTTTTACATCTTCTTCCGGCATAGCAGATACCGCTTTTTCCACGAGGAATTGCCTGATCTGCGGATGCCGCGCCACTTTGATTTCTTCCTCGGCATTCCGTGCAGCACGCAGTGGCCATTCCATGTTCGATTGGCCGGAACACACCCACACTTCCCCCACGAGGATGTCGCTTAACGTAATGGTGTTCTTGCCTTTCACTACTAATTGATATGGACCTCCCGCTGCCTCGGGTGCAAACTCAACGCGCCAACGACCTGACTGATCAGTAGTGGTTTTTCTCTGTTGCCCATGAAATTGAACGGCAATTTTTTCGCGAGGGCTTGCCCATCCCCAAATCACCAGCGGTTTGTTGCGTTGCACGACCATTCCGTCGCTAATAAGCTTGGGAAGTCGCACTTGCGTGTACCCCGTCAGTGATAAGCTGATAGCCATCAGCAGAACAAAGAGTTTTTTCATGAATGGTTGATAAATTGCGTTTACAGGTACACCGCGATAGAAACGCGCGCCGCGATGCCGGAAATTAAAATAGAAATAAAAAAGGACTGCGAACAGCTGATTTACACGACGTTCAATGAATACCCGACAACCAGGCCTAGTACGTTTCAGGCGGCTCTCCAGGCACGACTTTTTCAACGCGAATACCAATAGCCACAATACCTGGAAGGGTATCCATCCTCATAAATTGCTCGAGAACAATCTTGTATTTTCCCTTTTGGGGGAACTGGTAGTTCTGCAACAACAGGAACCGATGATCGTACAAGTCGCCAATGCCGCTTTTGCCCGATGGCTTTCCGGTTTTGGCGTCGAAGAGATATTCACCCATCAACTTTTTCTGAATCTCCACGCCGGATGAATCGAGCAAATAGTAAGTGAAGTAAAACCGCGCGTATGGATAGGACACCGCGTTCCTGAGATCACTGAACACGTTGTATTTGCTGTTGCTGTCATCGATCTCGAATTCGAACGATGGCTTATCACTTATTATCCACTCCTGTTTGTCGAAGTCAATTACCTGCTCGTATACGCGGTTGTCGCCGCACGCCCATAACACTACACCTATGAGGCACAATGCAGAAGAGATTCTCATTGCTGATTTTCGGGGTTTGAATTGCGGTTTCCTTCTTTGTCGGAATTGCCGTCGTCGGAATTTCCTCGACGAGGCCCACCGCCTCTGTTCGGGTTGTTGCCCTTATTTCCCGGATTATTCCTACCCTGATTCCGTGGTTGATTGCCTTTGCCTTGATTGCCCTGGGGTTGACCACCTTGCGGTTGATCACTCGGTGGTTGATCACCCGGTGGCTGGTTACCTTCCGGTTGATTTCCCTGGGGGCGATTCCCCTGGGGGCGATTCCCTTGCGGACGATTTCCCTGGGGACGACTTCCCTGGGGACGATTTCCCTGACCTCCTCTCGGCTGACCAGTGCCCTGACTTCCCGATTCGCCTTTTTGTTCGCCTTTAGGCCCCCGTGGTTGGTTATCGCCACGGCCCCGCGAATGCCTTTGCTCGCCTCTGGGCTGATCCTGAGGTGCATCGCTGTTGGGCAGGTCGGGTGCTCCTGACTGACCGTCGCCCGGACCCTTCTTTTTCTTGCGCTTCTTCGCCTTTCCTTTGAACTTCTGATCCATCCGCGCCAAATCGCTGTTGAGCGTTTCGACGGGGATCTTTTCGGCTACGACGTCCAGGTCGAGACTCGCAGGCTTGCGACCTTCGCGGTTCATGGTGAGAATTTGATTGACCCTTTCAATATTAAGCGGGTACCACGTGTTCTCCGCGACGAATCCAAACCACATGATCTTCCTGAAGATGTCCGTCTTCTGAAGTGTTGCTTCACCCTTCTCCGTTAGCAACGGCCCCTCTATTTTCGGAATATGCTCGAGGGCTTCCATATAGGTCTCGAGTTCATAGTTGAGGCAGCACTTGAGCCGGCCACACTGACCGGAAAGCTTACTCGGATTAAGCGACAAGTTTTGATATCGTGCAGCGCTGGTAGCGACATTCTTGAAGTCGGTCAGCCACGTCGAGCAGCAAAGCTCCCGACCACATACGCCGATACCGCCCAGTCGACCCGCTTCCTGCCGGAGGCTGATCTGCCGCATCTCAACGCGAATTCTGAATTCGCCCGCCAGGAATTTAATGAGTTCACGGAAATCTACCCGGTCATCGGCTGAGTAAAAAAATGTAGCCTTCGCGTTGTCTGCCTGATATTCGATGTCTGATAATTTCATCTCGAGTTTCAGGTCGCGAATGATCTCGCGCGTGCGATATAGCGTCGGCAACTCGCGCTTTTTCACCTCTTCAAACTTATCGAGATCCTTCTGATGCGCGACGCGATAGATCTTTTTAATGTCTCCATCAATAGAGATCTTCTTCTTTTGCATTTGAAGGCGCACCAGTTCGCCCTGCAGCGAAACATATCCGATGTGGTGGCCGCTAGGTACCTCAACCACAACGGCATCACCAGTGGTCAGGTTGAGCTTGTCGGGATTCGTAAAGAATTCTTTCCTGCCGTTCTTGAATCTTACCTCGGCGATATTGAACTTATCCTCGCGCGGCATTTCCATATTCGACAACCAATCGAACACGTTCATTTTATTGCATCCACCCGTATTGCAGGCGCCGTTATTGCGGCAACCCGACACGGTTCCATTTTTTTCCGAGCCACATGAACAACCCATCTAACCTTAACCTTTATAGTTCATCAAATCCTGGCCGATATCTTTGCGATAGTACAGCCCTTCCCAATTGATCCCGGAGGCTGTCTGGTAGGCACGAGCGCGTGCCTGCTCCAATGAATGTCCCTTACCCGAAACGGCCAGCACTCGTCCGCCATGAGTAAGAACATCGTTGTGTTGCTGTGTGGTGCCCGCGTGAAATACAATGGACTCGTCCCGATGATCCAGTCCGCGTATAACTTTCCCTGTTTCGTATTCGCCCGGATAGCCACCGGAAACCAGCGCCACGGTAACGGCAAAATCGTCGTGAACCTCGAGGTTCTTTCCAGCCAGATTGCCTTCGGCGCATGCCACCAGTAACTCCGTGAGATCGCTTTTAATGCGTGGCATAACAGCCTGCGTTTCCGGATCGCCCATCCGGGCATTGTACTCTATCACAAATGGATTGCCCCCCACATTCATGATACCCACAAAGATGAATCCTTTGTATTTAATCTCTTCACGTTGCAAGCCTTCAATCGTCGGCTTCACAATCTGTTCCACGATTTTAGTCATGAATGCCTGATCGGCAAAAACCACCGGCGAGACCGCGCCCATTCCCCCTGTATTGGGACCGGTGTCGCCGTCGCCGATGCGTTTATAGTCCTTTGCTTCGGGAAGAAGCACGTAGTCCTTTCCGTCCGTTAACACAAAGACTGATAGCTCAATGCCATTGAGGAACTCTTCGATAAGCACCTTTGAGCTGGCGGCGCCAAAGCGTTTATTGACCAGCATCTCCTTAATTACCGCTTTTGCCTCTCCCTGGCTGAGGCTGATAATAACACCTTTGCCCGCAGCCAGCCCGTCGGCTTTGAGCACAATGGGCGGCTTGCACTCTGAGATATAATCGAGCGCCTGAACCAAATCCCCGGCAGAAAACGTACGCGCCTTTGCGGTAGGAATATTGTTGCGCAGCATGAACTGCTTTGAATAGTCCTTGCTGCCTTCTAATTGCGCGCCTTCCTTCCCTGGGCCAACCATCAAAACCTTTTTCAGCGCAGGATTGCCTTCAAAATAGTCGCGAATTCCATTCACAAGCGGACCCTCCGGCCCAACAACAACCAGGTCGATGGCCTTATCCTGGCAGAACTGACCGAGCATCGCAAAGTCATCTACGCCAATCGGAACGTTCTCTGCAACGGAAGCTGTGCCGGCATTGCCGGGCGCCACATAGATCTTCTGACAAAGCGGACTCTGCTTCATCTTCCATGCCAGCGCATGCTCCCTTCCTCCGTTGCCGATTACAAGGATATTCATCGATACTTTTTCCGTTCAACGCCAAATATAACGTGAATTAACACAAATAAAACAGCTTGTGGAGGACGGACGACCAATTTGCCCAAACCCGGGATTGTCGCAATGAGCGGATACAAAAAAACGTGAATGAAGAACTCATTCACGTTTTTGATGCAGTTTGAATCCTGCCGGTCGGCCTATGGCCAATTAGTTTGCGTATTCTGACATAAACTTGATGCGCATCATGCGCACCTCTTCCTCAGAGTAGTCTGACATCGTGCCATCTCCAAGGGCCTGTTCCAGGCTATCCGTTTCAGCATTCATGAAATAATCGTGAATGTCGTCTTGCTTATGGGCATCAATAACCTGATCAATGTAGTAGTTCAGGTTAAGTTTTGTGCCTGAGTAGCAAATGTTCTCGATCTCGGTAAGCAACTCCTCAAAAGAAAGGCGTGCCTTCTCAGCAATCTCCTCCAAATCAACTTTACGATCGATCTGTTGAATAATGAGAATTTTAGTCTTCGATTTATTCACCGACGACTTAATCACCACTTCATTCGCCGTCTCAATGTCGTTCTCGTCGACGTACTTTCTGATCACGGCCAGGAATTCCTTACCGAATTTGTTCACTTTGCCCATACCCACACCGTTAACCTGAGCAAGCTCATCGTTGGTGGTGGGATAGGTGGTGGCCATTTCCTCCAATGAAGGATCCTGAAATATTACAAACGGAGGAAGACTCTTTTCCCGGGCGATCTTCTTGCGAAGCGTCTTCAACATTTCGAACAACTTCGTGTCGTACGATTTGTTGATGACGGGCCTTTCACTCGACTCTTCCTCTTCATCAACCGCTGTTGTGAAGTCATGATCGCGTGCCAGCTCTATTGTATGCGGGCGCTTGAGGAACGCTGTGCCGCGAGGCGTGATCTTCAGAACACCAATATTATCAATGTCCTTCTCCAGATACTGATAGATCAGTGTCTGACGAACAACTGACTTCCAATAATCGGCATCCTCGTCGGCACCTTTGCCAAATACATCCAGGTCGAAGTGCCCGTAGCTCTTGACGTACTCATCCTCAACGCCGCGAATCACATGGACCAGGTGATTAAGGCCAAATCGTTCGTTGGTTTTCTTTGCCGTATCGATCACAAGCTTGACCGCCTCCGTTCCGTCGAAACGCTCGCGCGGATGAACGCAGTTGTCGCACATGCCACAGTTCTCCTGCATGTATTCCTCACCGAAGTAGTGCAGTAGTTGCCTCCTCCGGCAAACGGGAGACTCGGCATAATATTCCATTTCCTGCAGCAAGACGCGTGCATTCTCGCGCTCTTGAACCGGCTTGTCCTTATTAAACTTCTCAAGCTTGTTCAGGTCATTGTGACTGTAGAACATGAGACAGTGGCCTTCCAATCCGTCGCGACCACCACGGCCCGTTTCCTGGTAGTATCCTTCGAGAGATTTGGGAACGTCGTAATGCACCACAAAGCGAACATCCGGCTTGTCAATGCCCATCCCGAACGCGATCGTTGCAACAATGATGTCGATCTCCTCATTGAGGAAGTCATCCTGATTCTTCATGCGAACATCAGGATCCAGTCCCGCATGATAGGGCGCGGCGCGAAATCCGTTTACGCTCACCAGTTGCGCGATCTCTTCAACTTTCTTTCGGCTTAGACAATAGATAACCCCGGATTTTCCTTTGTTATCTTTTAGAAACTTGATGAGTTGCTTTTTGGTCTCCTTCTTAGGGCGAACTTCGTAGAAGAGATTCTTCCGGTTGAACGAGGATATAAACACATCGGCTTCTTCCATCTGAAGGTTCTTCTGGATATCGAGCTGAACCTTTGGGGTGGCCGTTGCTGTGAGTGCGATCACCGGCATGTCACCCAGGTTCTGAATCATGTTCTTGATTCTTCTGTACTCCGGTCGGAAATCATGTCCCCATTCAGAAATACAGTGTGCCTCATCTATTGCGACGAACGATACGTTCACCTTTTTCAGAAACTCAATTGTCTCCTCCTTATTGAGCGACTCCGGCGCGACGTAAAGCAACTTTACTACGCCGTTCATACAATCCTTTTTTAAGCGCGTAATCTCACCCTTGCTTAGTGTTGAGTTCATGAAGCGCGCGTTTACACCGTACGCATTCATTTGATCAACCTGGTTCTTCATAAGCGCGATGAGCGGCGATATCACAATAGCCAGCCCTTCCCTTACCATTGCCGGAAGTTGATAGCACAGTGATTTTCCTGCACCCGTCGGCATGATCACAAATGTATTTTTGCCGTCGAGCAAATTACGGATAATAGTTTCCTGATTACCCCGGAACTGCGAGTAACCAAATATTTGCTTTAATCTTTCTTTAAGCGCATCTTTCTCTTCAACCAACATCATTTTCCAATCTTAATAAACCTAAAATCGTATCTTTGTTCAGCTAACAAAGCTAATCTTGAAAAGGAATTGAATTTAGTAAAAAATATCAAAAACATTGCACGCGAGGTTCTAATAAATGAGGCTCGGGCAATAGAAAATCTTACTCATTTTATTGACGATAGTTTCGAGAACTGCGTCAACGAAATTTATTCTGCAAAAGGGCGTGTTGTCGTTACTGGCGTTGGCAAAAGTGCCATTATAGCCAATAAAATTGTCGCGACCTTCAATTCAACTGGAACGCCTGCACTATTCATGCACGCTGCTGACGCGATACATGGAGATCTTGGCATGATTCAATCGGAAGATATTGTTATCTGCCTTTCAAAGAGCGGAAACACCGCCGAGATCAAAGTACTCGTTCCGTTATTGAAACGGCGCGGGGTCAAGCTTGTTGCAATGGTTAGTAATACAAATTCTTATCTCGCTCAACAAGCCGATTTCGTCTTGAATGCAACGATTGCATCAGAAGCGTGTCCACACAACCTGGCACCAACAACCAGTACCACTGCGCATATGGCCATGGGCGACGCACTGGCTGTTTGCTTGCTCGAGCTGCGAAACTTCACCAGTCACGATTTTGCCGAGTACCATCCCGGAGGATCCCTCGGCAAGCAACTATATCTGAAAGTATCTGACATTTACAAGCAGAATGAGACACCAATGGTACACGGTTCATCAACTCTGCGTGATGTAATAGTAGAGATATCTTCGAAGCGGCTCGGGTGCGCTGCTGTAGTCGATGACAAAAATTCTTTGCTCGGTATCATTACAGATGGCGACCTTCGTCGAATGCTGGAGCATACGGTGAACATTACGCACATCAAGGCGACTGACATCATGACATTAGCGCCCAAAACCATCCAGCATGATGAGTACGCTGTAAAAGCGCTACACCTGATGCAAAAGAATGACATCACACAACTGGTGGTGGTGGATGGCAATAAAGTAGTCGGATTCATTCATATCCATGATCTTCTGCGGGAGGGAATAATATAAAACTCACAAAACACTTTCAAAATATTCTGCGACTTCCGTTTTTTACCAAACTTTCTTGTCTGATAACTAGATGAACAAAAACTTATTCGTTGTATTGATGGCTGGCGGCGTAGGTGTTCGCTTTTGGCCTTACAGTCGCAATTCAAAGCCCAAGCAATTTCTCGATGTGTTAGGAACCGGCAAGACCCTGCTGCAGTCAACGTGCGATCGCTTCCTGCCGCTATGTCCTCCTGAGAACATTTATGTGGTCACGCATGAAGAACACGCTCAACTTGTGCTGCAACAACTGCCCATGCTCACGACTGAGCAAGTCCTCACCGAGCCCATGCGGAAGAATACTGCCGCGTGCATCGCCTACGCCAGTTATAAAATTGTCCTGAAAAATCCTGACGCCGTAGTAGTTGTAACGCCTTCTGATCACCTCATCATGCAGGAAGAAGAGTTTCACGATATCATCAACAAAAGCAGCGAGCTGGCTAAAGGACAGGACAAGCTTATAACGGTTGGGATACCCCCAACGCGCCCCGAAACAGGTTACGGCTATATCCAATATCATACGGAGAAGCCGTTCATCAAAAAAGTCAAAACCTTCACAGAAAAGCCTGAACTGTCACTCGCCAAAAAGTTCCTGGAAAGCGGTGACTTTGTGTGGAACTCGGGGATTTTTATCTGGGGCGTGCAGGCGATCCTTGACGCCTTTCACAAATACCTGCCGGAAATGTCAGAGGTGTTCGACGAGATAAAATCAAAACTGAACACGTCCGAAGAGAAAGATGCCATCCTAAGCGCGTATCCTCAATGCAAAAGCATCTCGATCGACTACGGTATTATGGAGAAAGCACAAAATGTATATGTGTGTCTTGGAACATTCACCTGGTCTGATCTTGGTTCCTGGGCGTCGATTCATGAAATCTCCGACAAAGACGAAAATAACAACGCCATCCGCGCCAATGCGCAGACCTACGAAACACGCAATTCGATTATCCGCGGGTCTGCCGATAAATTAATTGTCGTGCAGGGACTCAATGGATACCTCGTAGGCGAATTCGGCAACGTCATCATCGTATGTGAAAAAGATAAGGAAGAACAATTCCGACGTTTCGTCAGCGATCTCAAAGCAAAACCGAACGCGGCCGAGTTTATCTGAAACTTATTGCTAGTTGGACGTCTTGTCGATCGTTAACCTCTTTTCTCTGTTCGCCAGTTCCCAGGCCGTATAGAACACGCCTTGAGCCCGCAGTCGCAACAGACCAAAATCGATCTTTTCAACCTCGTCGGTCACTTTGTGATAATCCTCATGAATCCCGTCGAAATAGAATATAATAGGAACATTACGCTTCGCGAAGTTCCAATGATCGGATCGATAATATAACCGGTCGGGGTGAGACGGATCATTGTACGTATAGTCGAAGGTAAGTTTGCTGTAAGCGGCATTCATGCGTTCGCTAATTTCGTTGAGCTCCGACGAAAGTTTATCCGCGCCAATCACATATACATAAGGACTTCCCTCCCGATGCTGGGGATCCCTTCTTCCAATCATGTCGATATTGAGATCGGCAACTGTGGACTCCAACGAAAATACAGGGTGCTCTGCATAAAACTCGGAACCCAACAACCCGCTTTCTTCACCCGTTACCAGCATAAACAAAATGCTTCTCCGCGGACCATGACCTTCGCGTCGTGCCTTGGCAAAAACCCGGGCAAGCTCCATCACGGCAACAGTACCGGACCCGTCATCGTCGGCACCGTTATGAATAACGTCCCCGGTTCCGCCCTGAATGATCCCGACGTGATCGTAGTGGGCTGTAACTAATAGGATTTCGTCCTTCTTATCTGAACCTTCGACCAGACCAAGAACATTTTCCGTGGGCACCGTAATGACTTCAACCGATGTTTTGTAACGTATCGCCACCGGCTTGATTTTCTTCAATGATTTCTTTTCGACTGCTCCCTTGAGTTTGTCCATCGGCGTGGCCATGAGCGCCGCTGCCGCGCTTGATGATAAGGCAAAAACACCGGGGCGTTGATTCTGAGGCAGATCGGGCTTTTCCAGTGTGAGACGAGTTCGATCCGACATTAGCTTGCCCTTCATCACCGTCCGTTCAAACTCCTGTTGCGTTTCGGCGCTGCATACGAATACCATCTTTGCTCCGCGCTCACGGGCGAGTATAACTTCTTTGGTACCTCCTACCCAGGAGTTCTTTGACAACAGCAAAACGGCCTTGTTGCGTACATCGATTTGTTGATAAACGCTCTCTTCGCCATATCCTGCGAATACGAGCGAAGTAGCGACCTCCCCGCCGCTGTCGTCCATTCCGAAATAAAAGATGTCCCTGGCGTTCTCGTATTTAAGATTGCCCGCCTGAACGTAATGGTCTCCGGCGCTGAGACGGTACAATTCCAACGGTTGCAGGTAATCGCCGGCAACGGGTGCAAGCAATTTGTTGTCGTTAAAATGAGCCCGGATGTAGGACGCTGCCATGCGTTGTCCCCGTTTGCCGGTTTCTCTTCCTTCCATGAAGTCGGATGCCAGGATCGTCAGATTTTCGCGCAGGTGTTGTTCAGATATCTCCTGACCGTAGTGTGTAATGAGTGTATCCTGCGCCTGCAAACGACAACAAGGCAGCGCGGCAAAGGCAAGAATAACTATTACTACGTGGTTACAGCGCATAGAGAAACGGACAGTAAGACAGAAAGGGCGGCAAGATGAAAACGATAACTGAATCCGTCAATACCGCCTGGATACAAATTCCGGACAATTAATTGTCTGGAAGTGGGGGTCGTCCATTCAAAAAATAGTCGAAATAAATTACCTTTGTTCCATTCAATCCGCCTCCCTTGCGGCTTCGTAATTAATTGAAAATCAAATTCTTCAGGATGAAAATAGATTCCCAGTACACGGAAAAATTCGAAAGCAGGCACATTGGACCCGACGCCGACGCTATAGCGCAAATGCTGAAAGTTGTGAAGGCTAATTCTGTGGACGAACTGATTGATCAAACTATTCCTTCAAGCATCAGATTAAAAAAGGCGCTCAAACTTCCGGCGGCTAAATCTGAATATGAATTTCTGCAGGATTTCAAGGCGATGGTTTCCAAGAATCGGATTTTCCGTTCGTATCTGGGCATGGGCTATTACAATACCATTACTCCTGGTGTTATTTTAAGGAACATCCTGGAGAATCCAGGATGGTACACGGCGTATACGCCCTATCAGGCGGAGATTGCACAAGGCAGACTGGAGGCGCTCATCAACTATCAGACCATGGTGATCGATTTGACAGGTATGCAGATTGCCAATGCTTCGCTATTGGATGAAGGCACCGCGGCAGCTGAGGCCATGCATTTGTTGTTTGCGTCGCGAAAACGAAAGACAGCGAACCGCTTTGTTGTTGATCGTAATACTTTTCCCCAAACTCTTGACGTATTGCGCACGCGCGCAACACCTATTGGTGTTGATCTCGTAGTGGGCGACGTTAGCTCGCTGGACCTGTCCGATACGAGTCTGTTTGCTGTGTATCTGCAGAATCCAGACAGCAATGGCGCGATCGCTGACCATACTGCCTTCATTAAGGAAGCACACAATCGTGATCTGTTTGTGGTAATGGGCGCCGATCTTATGAGTTTGCTCTTGATGAAGTCACCTGGCGAGATGGGTGCCGACGTGGTAGTGGGTTCCAGCCAGCGTTTTGGTGTTCCCATGGGATTCGGCGGACCTCATGCAGCATTCTTTGCTACACGCGACGAATTCAAGCGGCAAATGCCGGGACGTATCATTGGCGCGTCTATTGACGCTTCAGGAAACTCCGGTTATCGCATGGCGCTACAAACTCGTGAGCAGCACATTCGTCGTGAAAAGGCTACGTCGAACATTTGCACGGCTCAAGTGCTGCTTTCTGTGATGGCGGGAATGTACGCGGTATATCACGGCCCGGTAGGGCTAAAAAAGATCGCGGGCCGTATTCACGGTCTGGCGCTCTCGCTCGACGCAGGACTGAAGGCGCTGGGGCTTAACCAGGTGAACAGGAATTATTTTGATACGCTCAAAGTTGAAGTGCGCAATAAGGCGACCATTACCGCCGAGGCGAACAAACAAGAAGTAAACTTTAGGTACTTCGACGACAATCACATAGGTATTACGCTGGACGAAGTCTGCACCGTCGAAGACGTGAACATCATCCTTGACATTTTCTCCAAGGCATCGGGGCAGAAGCCGGCATTGGTATCAACCAATGGTCAGGAAATGCGTTGGAGCAGCGGCCTTGCGCGTACCTCAGCGTACCTGACGCATCCCGTGTTCAACAAGCATCATTCGGAACATGAGATGCTGCGTTACATTAAGAGGTTGGAAAATAAGGATCTGTCGATGGTCCACTCCATGATATCCTTGGGGTCTTGCACGATGAAACTGAACGCCACGGCCGAAATGATTCCGGTAACCTGGCCTGAGCTGGGCAATATCCATCCCTTCGCACCGGCAGAGCAGACCGTCGGATATCGTGAGATGATTGACGCGCTGGAGCAAGCCCTCTGTGAGATCACGGGATTTACCGGTGTTTCGCTGCAGCCGAACAGCGGCGCGCAAGGTGAGTATGCAGGCTTGATGGTCATCCGTGCCTACCACGAAGACCACGGCCATCACCACCGTGACATTGCCCTGATCCCGGCCTCCGCACATGGTACCAATCCAGCCAGCGCCGTGATGGCAGGTATGCAGGTGGTAGTTGTAAAATCAGATGAAGAAGGCAAGATCGATGTGGCCGATCTGAAGGCGAAAGCGCTTCAATACAGTGATAAATTGTCGTGCCTGATGGTTACGTATCCATCGACTCATGGGGTATTCGAGGAATCGATCGTCGAGATTTGCCAGACGATTCACGAACACGGCGGATTGGTTTACATGGATGGTGCGAACATGAATGCGCAGGTAGGACTCACGTCACCGGCCAATATCGGCGCCGATGTCTGTCACCTCAATTTACACAAGACTTTCTGCATTCCGCATGGTGGTGGTGGCCCTGGTATGGGGCCCATCTGTTGTAACGACAAGTTAAAGCCTTATTTGCCTGGCCATCCCGTTGTAAGCACCGGCGGCGAAAAAGCGATCCATGCAGTATCGGCCGCGCCGTGGGGGAGCGCGAGCATACTTACCATCTCATTTGCCTACATCTCCATGATGGGCGGATCTGGCCTCACCAAAGCTACGATGTTGGCTATCCTGAACGCCAATTACATCAAAGAGCGCCTCCAGGGCCATTACAAGATACTTTATACCGGAACTCACGGACGCTGTGCACACGAAATGATCGTTGATTGCCGCGATTTCAAGAAAGCGGGAATAGAAGTAGAAGACATTGCCAAGCGCCTGATGGATTATGGTTTCCACGCCCCGACTGTTTCGTTTCCAGTAGCCGGTACGTTGATGATCGAGCCAACCGAAAGCGAACCCAAGGAAGAACTGGATCGCTTCATCGAAGCACTGGTGGAAATCAGGAAGGAAATTCGCGAAGTAGAAGAAGGTAAGTCGGATCGTGAGAACAACGTCCTCAAGAACGCGCCTCACACGGCAGCCGTGGTGACTGCCGACAACTGGAGCCGGCCATATTCACGTCAAAAGGCGGCCTATCCATTGCCCTTCGTGAAAGACGCCAAATTCTGGCCAGCGGTTAGTCGGATCGACAATGCCTACGGCGACCGTAACCTGGTCTGTAGCTGTTTGCCCATCGAAGAGTATACGAACAAGGAACTCACCGCACAGCTTTAACGAAATTGGAATGCTTGTCATCTTGAAGGATGACAAGCATTTTCTCCTCCGATACGGGGCATTTTCTGTTACCGCCATCATTTTTCTCAGGAGCGCGCGGCAGGAATAGGAACCTATGTGCGAAATTACCGTTTCACCTGTCGAATGAATCTGAAAAATGCACTCTTAGCGCTGATAGTGGCGGGATTCTGTCCTGCTGCTGACGCACAATTCGCCAACCAGGACCTGAACGCGATGGTCGCCGCCGAGGAGGCGTTTGCCAGGATGGCCAAAGACAAGAATACCCGAGATGCATTTCTGCACTTTCTGCACGACGATGCGGTCACGGTCGACGCCAACGGTCCGGTTACTGGAAAAGGTCGACTCCGGAAGCAGCAACCGAACGCGTCGCTGCTTTCCTGGGAAGTTACATTTGGCGATATCTCGGCAGCTGGCGATCTGGGTTACGACACAGGACCCTGGAGGTACTATGCGACTCGCGCGGATAGTGTAGCCGTTGCCTGGGGTCACTTTCACTCGATCTGGAAAAAGCAGCCGGACGGAAGCTGGAAAAATATGCTCGATGTTGGTATTGCGCACGATTCACTGTCAACGGTGGAATCCCGTCACACGACTTCCAATCCGTTAAAGTCACCGACGGTTAAAGTTCCTGCGCTGGAGGCAACGGTGTCGCTGATGAACCAGGAAAAAAAATTTCTTGCTGCCGTGAGGGAAGTTGGGATGACCGCTTATACCGGCGTGGCTTCAAAAGAAATCCGCTACTCCCGTCAAGGCGAGTCACCTATCGTCACGGTCGCTGATAAGCTTCAATTTCTGAAGAGAAAGAGCCTGTATTCGAACCAGGTCCTGCTCGACGGAGGTATCGCCGCGTCGGGCGACCTCGGATACGTTTACGGCACCGCTGATGCCATCGCTTTCGTAGAAGGGCGACAGGAATCAAAGCAGGCCGCGTACTTGCGCGTTTGGAAAAAAGAGGATGGAAAAAATTGGAAGATTGTCCTCGACGTTATGACGTATCAATAGCGGCACATTTTCCAAACTCGTTTATCAGTCGAATAGAGGTCAGGTGCCCGCTGCGGGCTGGCCGGATTACTGAGTTCCGTATTTGTCGATTAGGGCGATTAAGGCCGCCATGCAACCGGCTCCCATATCAAGTTCCCGTTTGCTGACTTTATCGAAGGTATCTTCCTTCGTGTGGTGATAATCGAAATAGCGTTGTGAATCGGGCATGTAACCAATGAGGGGTATATTAAACTTAGAGAGCGGGCCGATGTCGGCCCCACCACCTTCATGCGAAAAATCGTAGAGACCGTAGGGCTCAAGTACAGGCTTCCAGCTCATCACTTGGTTGCGGAATTCCTGGCTTGCGGTCATCGAAAAGCCGCGGGGTGTAAACCCACCTTCGTCGGCCTCGATGGCAGCCATATGATATTCTCCTTTTTGCTCAGCCTGAAGTGCGTATTCGCGACCGCCGGCCAGGCCGTTTTCTTCATTCATAAACAACACCACGCGCACCGTGCGTTTAGGCGTAATGCCCAGCCCCTTATAAATTCTGAGCACCTCCATAGACTGCACACACCCCGCGCCATCGTCGTGTGCGCCATCCCCGAGATCCCATGAGTCAAGGTGTCCGCCTACCAGGATAATCTCCTCCGGATATTCGGATCCTCTCAACTCAGCAATTACGTTGTACGATTGAACGTCAGGCAATGTCTCGCAATGCGTTTCAAAATAAAACTGTAAGGCAGGTTCATCTTTTAGCGCCTGGCTAAGTAGATCCGCGTGCCGGGTGCTGATCGCAATTGCCGGAATTTTTGGCGCATCGGATTCATAACGCAATGCTCCCGTGTGCGGATTGTCCTCCGCATTTAATCCCATGGAACGAACCACTACTCCGATCGCACCGTGCCGCGCTGCCTCTGATGGTCCCATCGCGCGCTGATCGACCGCACCCATATAAGCATCGAACGTTCGCACCAGTGTGACGTCCATTGGGCGGTTGAAGAATACTATATTGCCTTTGATGCGATTTGATCCCAGCTGCGCCAACTCCTCGATGCTCTTCACTTCGACGACCTTGGCTGTGATTCCTCCTGAGCCCGTGCCAACGCTACCGCCCAACGCACACACATTGACAGGTATGTTCTTCTTTTTATTTGAGCCTTTGATGTACGCATCCTCCTCGATGCCCCGCACCCAATGTGGCACCATGACCGGCTGTAGCCAAACCGTGTCAGCGATGTTGTCAAGTTCTGCCTTCGCCCAGTTCACGGCCTCCGCAGCACCGGTCGAGCCGCTAAGGCGATGTCCCACTTGCGTGGTAAGATATTTCAACCACTCATATGACTTCCCGTTCCGAAGTGTTTCATTAAAAATGAGCTGAACTTCGTCTGCATCCGACGCTTGTGAATACGCAACAAAGGGCATACAAAGCGCCGCTAACAGGATAATGAGTGGGTTTCGTAATCTCAGCACAGTCACACGAGGTAAATCGATCGAATCGTTAATATTGTCTGACGTAGGTTTTATGCACAAACGTCTGTAACTTCTATTGGCACATAAGGGGCAGACAGGTTGTCAAAATAGTCAAGATTGACGATTCTGCAAAGACCATTCGACGCGCTTCGATAAATCGGCGTGGTAAACAAATACTCACCCAAAGGTAAACACTCGACTATATGGCATTCTTGTTTGATTCATTTGAAAGCTGGAAACAATACAGCATTGACCACAGCCAGACCCTTACGACGGTCGTGCTGGACTATGAGCAGGAGCAAAAGGGTCGTAGTCATGAAGAAACCCTGAGCGGGCTCAAAGCGGCCTGGGAAGTAATGAAGTCGGCAGTCAACAGCGGACTCACCGAAGAAATGATTTCTCGTTCTGGCATGATCAACAACGGTGCAAAGAAGGTTTATCGACATCCGACGGCCGTGCTATCCAGAGAATTTCAACGACTGATAGCCAGGGCGTTGGCGGCGAAGGAAGTGAATTCCTGCATGGGTCGCATCGTCGCTGCTCCCACGGCTGGCGCTAGTGGCATCATGCCTGGCGTACTTTTCACCTTACAGGAGATTCACCAAATCGACGATGACAGCATCATCGACGCCATGTTATTGGCGGCAGGGACTGCGTTGATCATGGAGCAGAAAGCATCCATAGCAGGAGCGGTTGGAGGCTGTCAGGCAGAAACCGGCACGGCAGCCGCGATGGGTGCTGCCGCGATAGTACACTGCCTTGGCGGAAACACTGACCAGATTTTCAACGCGGTCGCCATCACCGTACAGTGCATGCTCGGCCTGGTGTGTGATCCCGTGGCAGGCCTGGTGGAGGTTCCGTGTGTCGTCCGGAATGCCAGCGCTGCTGCCATTGCCAACAGCGCCGCACAGATCGCTATCGCCGATGTAAGCAGCGTCATACCGGTCGATGAAGTAATTGAAGCCATGGGTGAAATAGGTGCGAGCATGGAGTCAAGGTACAAAGAGACCGCACAGGGTGGACTGGCCGCCACGAAAACGGGACAAGCCATTGCGAGAAGAGTCCTGATCCATGATATCGAGATTCTGCCGGATAGTTAACAATTGACAATTAATTAAAGTATCGCGCCACAATCCCATCTCCAAACACATACACAATAACGCTGATCAATACTCCCCAGATAGAAGCACTGATGAACATGTGTAGTATCATGGTTTGACGAGGCACACCGAAGCTCACAGCGATGGCTGCGCCAACGATCGGCGTGAACAACACGGGAGTCAGAATAGCCACGCCAAAAATTCCAAAGCGCTTCCAAATTCTAACCAGTCGCCTGTTCTTCGGAGTAAATCGTCGCTGCTTGCGCATAAAGCGGGCCGCTATCTTGTCGCGTATAAAGGTTCCGAAATAAGCGAAAACCACTACAACGGTCATCATACCTGCCACTGTGGTGAGAATTGTAGTGAGTAGTGTTAGCCCCGCCGCATAGCCACCCAGTGGCCCAAAGAAGAACTTGAGCATTGACGAGAAATAGACGGGCACCGCCCTCAGCAACTCTTCCCACATGATTTTTATCTCTACAACTTTTCTCCGAAGCTTAAATCTCCCGCATCACCAAGTCCAGGGATAATATAAAATCGTTCATCCAACCGTTGGTCTAGTGCACAAGTACAGATCGAATGAGGAATCGAAACATGACGATCAATGTATGCAATGCCTTCCTGAACCGCGACGAGACTGGCAATGTAAACATGTCTCGGCCGGCCCACCTTCAGTATTGCGTCGATAGCCTGTACCATAGACTTGCCGGTTGCCAGCATGGGGTCGACAATAATAACATCTCTGTCTGTCACGCCAGGCGACGCGACGTAATCCAGTTGAATGACAACTTCCTTTCCTCCTTCTTTCCGATAGGCGCCCACAAACCCACAGTCGGCTCTGTCGAAGTAATCGAGAAATCCCTGAAAGAATGGAAGTCCTGCACGAAGTACGGTGAACAATACCGGGTCTTTCTCCAAAAGCATCATCGTCGCCTTTCCCAGTGGCGTTTCCACATCTTGTGCATGATACGTTAATCTTCTGGATATTTCATATGCCATAATCTGTCCGAGCCGCTCGAGGTTCTTTCTGAATTTCATTCTATCCGCCTGAATGCTTCGGTCGCGAAGCTGCGCAATGAATTGATTGGCTACTGTATTCTCCTCGCTGATATTGAAAACCATGTATGGGGCTTTTTTCTAACGAAAATTTAGAATAAAGTTGTAACAAGAACCAATATCCGCCACCGAATGCCTTTGGCAATTTGTAGCTTTTGAAATCGTCGATGAAAATTCTTCAACAACTTTGCGAAATCCACGCACCCTCGGGCAATGAAGGTCCGCTGAAAGACTTCTTGTTGCGCCACATCCGAAAGGAGATGAAGAAATGGAAAAAAAAGCCGGAAATATTTCACGGCGAAGGATTCCAGGATTGTCTCATACTCAAATTCGGCAAACCAAGAACTGCGATTTTTGCCCATTTGGACAGCATTGGTTTCACAGTCAGATATCAGAATCAACTTCTGCCCATTGGCAGTCCGGACGCTGAAGCGGGTACGAAACTCGTAGGGTCTGATTCGCTGGGTGAGATAGAATGTGAACTGGAATACGATCGCGACAATCATGCGTTCTACAAGTTTGGACGGCAGATCGATCGCGGCACGGGACTTACCTATAAGGTAAACTTCCTCGAAACAAAGGACTACGTACAATCTGCCTACCTGGATAACCGGCTGGGGGTGTATTGTGCGCTGAAGGTCGCTGAGACGTTGACGGATGGTGTTATTGTATTCAGTGCCTGGGAGGAACACGGCGGTGGGTCGGTACCCTACCTGGCGCGATTTATTGTCGAGAAATGGAACATCACCCAGGCGTTAGTTTCTGACATCACCTGGGTAACAGAGGGTGTCTTGCCGGGAAAAGGTGTCGCTATTTCGATGCGCGATAGAAATATTCCCCGGAAGCGATATGTCGATCGCATCATTGAAATTGCCCACAAGCGAAACGTCGGTTTTCAGCTTGAAGTGGAGGGCGCTGGCTCGAGCGATGGTCGCGAACTGCAAACAGCTCCCTATCCTTTCGATTGGTGTTTCGTCGGTGCCCCTGAAGCACACGCACACACACCGCATGAGCGCGTGCACAAACGCGATATAACGGCCATGATTGACCTCTACGGGTGGCTGATGAGAGATCTTTAGATAAAACGGTTTTCTGAAGCCTCCAACTTTCACCAACTTGAGTCGGATCCTTGATTAGTTATCGCGCTATATCATCATTACTTATTCTATTACAGATTCAGATCATTCAAGCATTTACCATTAGCACACAGACATGAAAACCACCAGAAGAGATTTTATCAGGACAACCGCGATCGCAAGTGCTGGCCTGACACTTGTTTCCACTGAAAACCTGTTCGCGTCACCTGATGCGGAAACGAAAGTTCGATTAGGTTTCATCGGGGTGGGATTGCGCGGTCAGGGTCATCTCGATCTTGCCCTAAGACGCAGCGACGTGGAAGTAGTTGCGATATGCGATGTGCAGCAACGGATGATTGACATGAGCAAAGAGCTGATAAAAAAAACAGGCAAGCCTATGCCTCAGGTCATCATGGATGGTAACCATGGTTACAAGAAATTGCTGGAGAATAAGAACATCGACGCGGTAGTGATCGCCACTCCATGGGAGTGGCACACGGTAATGTGTCTGGACGCCATGAAGGCAAAGAAATACGTCGGTTGTGAAGTGATTACAGGTATGACTGTGGAAGAGTGTTGGCAACTCGTCCACACCTCGGAAGAGACCGGTATGCCGCTGATGATGTTGGAAAATGTGTGCTATCGTCGCGACGTGATGGCCGTATTGAATATGGTGCGTCAGAATATTTTCGGCGAACTCATCCATTTGCAGGGCGGGTATCAACACGATTTACGAGCGGTGAAATTCAACGACGGCAAGCAGTCCCAGGGCGGTGGCGTTGAGTTTGGTGAAAAAGCATTCTCAGAAGCGCAGTGGCGCACACTTCACTCGGTAACAAGAGATGGCGATCTCTACCCCACGCACGGTATCGGTCCCGTTGCCATGATGTCTGACATCAATAGGGGCAATCGCTTTACCGAACTTGTATCCTATTCGACCAAAGCCAGAGGTTTGCATGAATACGTCGTAAAAGGAGGAGGCGAGAATCATCCGAATGCGAAAGTGAATTTCAAGCTCGGCGACGTGGTAACGACGATGATCAAATGCGCCCGCGGCGAAACCATCCTGCTGCAGCATGACACGAATTTACCACGGCCCTATTCACTCGGATTCCGCGTGCAGGGAACGTCCGGCATCTGGATGGATGTGAACAAATCAATCTACATCGAAGGCAAAAGCAAAGAGGCACACGAGTGGGACGATGCAAAGGAGTGGCTCGACAAGTACGACCATCCACTTTGGAAAAGATACGGGAATGACGCTGCCGGTGCCGGTCACGGCGGGATGGACTGGTTCGTTCTCAACGCATTTGTGGAAGCGGTTAAGCGCAAGACCAACACGCCTCAAGACGTGTACGACGCGGTAACGTGGAGCGCCATCACTCCTTTGTCGGAATCGTCGATCCGATTAGGCGGAGAAACGATAGAATTTCCCGATTTCACCCAAGGACAGTGGATGTATCGGAAAAATGACTTTGCCACCGGTGACGCGTACTAGATATACTGACCCTATGCATGGTGTATTGGTTATCGTCCTGTTGTTCCTGACGGGAGTGCTGCCGCTCCGTTCTATCGCAAACTCGGCATAGACCTGCAGCAACGTTCACGAAGACATGAAGGCATGGCTGTGCTGGGGCCCGTTTCCCGGAAGCTTCCGCAGACGTCCGCGCATTTTCGCGGATTCTGTTAATTTTGCACTCCCTTGGAAACCGGACGTATGCTGATTAAGGATCTGGAATTTGTAAAGTTTATCACGAAGTCAAAGGTTCAGGCGCAGGTAAAACTTCTCGCGCAGCAGATCAATGCTGATTACGAATCGAAATCGCCCGTCTTTTTACCCATCCTGAATGGCTCCTTCATGTTCGCTGCTGACCTGATGAAACACATCGAGGTACCCAACAAGATCTCATTTGTGAAGGTATCATCGTATTCAGGCGCGGCTAGCACCGGCCAGCTCAAAACTTTGATTGGTCTTGAACTCAGCTTATTCAACCAGGATGTCATTATTGTAGAAGACATCGTAGACACGGGTCTCACGTTGCAAAAGATCGTGAACGAATTGAAGGAACTGGGGACCCGGTCAGTCGAAGTGATTGCCCTCTTGCGCAAGCCGCCAGCCAGAGAAAAAAAGATCGAGGTCAAATACGTCGGATTTGAAATTGAAGATGACTTCGTACTTGGATACGGCCTGGACTATGACGGCCATGGCCGTCATTTAACAGACATCTATCGAGTGAGAAGCGCAAATTCTGAAAAAGCTGAATTATAAATTTTGAATGCATTCATTATCTTCGTCGGCTAAATTTGCACGGACTGCGCATGCGTTCTCCCAACAGGCTTATTGGACGGACAACGCATGCGTTGTCCCAACAAGCAAACTGCTACATAAATATTTTCAACTCCTAATGCATGATTAATATCATCCTCTTCGGCCCGCCGGGTGCAGGCAAGGGCACGCAAAGCGCCAAACTCATTGACAAGTACACACTCCTTCATATTTCGACAGGTGATCTGTTCAGGAAACACCTCAAAGAGGGTACACCTCTGGGAAAGCTGGCACAGGACTATATGACAAAGGGAAATCTGGTCCCCGATCAGGTGGTTATCGACATGGTGGATGACAAAATCAAAAGCAGTCCAGGGATCGGGGGGATCATCTTCGACGGATTTCCAAGAACCATTCCGCAGGCTGAGGCACTCGATCGCCTGTTGACAACCCTTGGAGCCCCTATCAAAGTGCTCGTTGAATTGGTCGTTCCCGAAGATGAATTGAAATCCCGTCTGGCATCGCGCGCCCTGAAAGAGAACAGACCTGATGATGCGAAGCCCGAAGTAATTTCGAATCGCATCTCGGTCTATAAAGCCGAAACCGTTTCCGTAGCCGCGTATTATAAGAACCAGGGACGTTATGCCTCGGTGGTCGGGGTTGGCGAAATCGACTCGATCTTCACGAACATCTGTCGCGAAATCGACAAGAGTTTGTTGCTGTAATTTTTGTTTGTTCTTCTCCACATAATTTGTTTCACTGTTGTCTTCTCCCAATTTCATCGATTACGTCAAGTTCTGTTCGAGGTCGGGCAACGGTGGCGCTGGATATCTTCACTTCCATAGGGAAAAATTCATCCAACATGGTGGACCCGACGGTGGTGATGGCGGTCGTGGTGGTCACGTGATCCTGCGGGGAAGTACGCACGTTTGGACGCTGCTTCACCTCAAGTACCGGAAACACGTTATTGCTACTCCGGGCAATAACGGTGAAGAGCAAAATCGAACCGGACACAGCGGTAAGGACGAAATACTGGAGGTTCCTCTGGGAACTATAGCGCGCAACGCAGAAACCGACCAAATACTGTTTGAAATCACGGAAGATGGCAAAGAGTACATTCTCACGCCGGGCGGACGCGGCGGCAAAGGCAATGCTTTCTTTGCCACGCCCACCAACCAGGCACCGCAGCACGCGCAGCCTGGGGAAGCGGGTCGAGAAGAATGGATCATTCTGGAATTGAAACTGCTGGCCGACGTCGGCCTTGTCGGATTTCCGAACGCGGGCAAGTCCACCCTGTTGTCCGTGGTATCGGCGGCAAAGCCGAAGATCGCCGACTATCCTTTCACTACACTTACGCCTAACCTTGGCGTTGTGTCATATCGCGATGACCAATCCTTCGTGATGGCCGACATTCCTGGTATCATCGAGGGAGCGGCAGAAGGGAAGGGTTTGGGATTGCGCTTCCTGCGGCATATCGAACGAAACGCGCTGCTGCTGTTTCTGGTACCCGCCGATAGCCCCGACATCAAAAAGGAATACAATATTCTGCTCAGCGAACTAACGCAATACAACGCTGAGCTCCTTGACAAAAAGCGCATTCTGGCCATCTCGAAGTCCGACATGCTGGACGACGAGTTGCAGGCAGCCATGGCCAAAGAGCTGCCGTCCGACATTCCCGCCATCTTCATTTCCTCTGCGACGGAAAAGGGGATCGTGGCCCTCAAAGATCTTATCTGGAAACATTTGCATTAACCTGACGATAGGTCCCCATCCGAACCCCTGACGTGCCAGTTTGGCACTTATGGTGGCTTTGGCAACATTGTTGACCTTTGCCCCTCATTTGAATGGCGGTCCCTCACGGGCAGAAAACAAACTTGAAATGAACCAAAACGAAGAGATTCTTTCGGAAAATAACGGCGCGCCCGAAAATATGGCAGGCCCTGGTACCGATACGACCGAGGCGGTCGGTTCCGAAGCAAGCAAATTGCAAAATGACCTGACCGAACAAAAGGATAAGTTTATCCGGTTGTATTCGGAGTTCGAGAATTTCCGCCGCCGCACGGCTAAGGAAAAGCTGGATTTGATCCAGTCGGCAAATGAGCAGCTTCTCAAAACGCTTCTTCCGGTTATCGATGATTTCGAACGGGCTGAAAAGTCGTTCCAGAACAAGGATGACAAGGACCTGGAGGGTTTCTTCCTCATTCATAACAAATTCAAGAAGGTATTGGACCAAAGCGGCCTGAAAGTGATGGACCTGAAGGCAGGTTCAGATTTCAACGCCGACCTGCATGAAGCCATTACGCAGGTTCCTGTAACCGACGGCGCGCTGAACGGAAAGATTGTCGAAGTAGTCGAGAAAGGCTACTTGCTGAATGACAAGGTAGTACGTCATGCGAAAGTGGTTATCGGAAGCAAGTAAGAAATAGCACCCCTACCCATCATATTTACATGTCAACGAAACGGGATTATTACGAAATACTGGGAGTAACCAAGACGGCAACACCGGAGGAGATCAAGAAGGCTTATCGCAAGGTTGCCATTCAATTTCACCCGGATAAGAACCCCGACAACAAGGAAGCTGAAGAGAAATTCAAGGAAGCCGCAGAGGCTTACGAAGTACTCAGTGACGCCGACAAGCGTGCGAAGTATGACCGGTTCGGTCATTCGCGTGGCAGCAGCGGCGGAAGCAGCGGTGGCCATGAAATGAACATGGAGGACATTTTCAGTCAGTTCGGTGACATTTTTGGCGGTGGCGGAAGTCCTTTTGAGAGCTTCTTCGGCGGTGGCACCCGCAATGGCCGGCGGCAGCGCAAAGGCTCGAACCTTCGCATTAAACTGAAGCTTACGTTGGATGAAATTGCCAACGGAGTGGAGAAAAAGCTCAAGGTTAACCGCCTGGTAAAGGCCGAGGGTGTTACGTTCAAGACCTGTACTACGTGTCAGGGCTCTGGTCAGGTAAGAAAGGTCGTGAACACGATGCTTGGGCAGATGGTGTCTTCCAGCACATGTCCTACTTGCGATGGCTCCGGCCAGGTAATCGAGAAGCGACCCAGCGGAGTCGACAATTCCGGGCTGGTGTCGAAGGAGGAGGTCATTTCCGTGCGAATTCCCGCCGGCGTGGCAGACGGCATGCAGCTTTCGATGTCGGGCAAAGGAAACGAGGCTCCCGGTGGCGTGGCCGGCGACCTGCTGATTGTAATTGAGGAGCAGGAAGACAAGCAACTCAAACGGGATGGAAACAACCTGGTTTATGACCTTTACATCAGTTTTGTGGATGCCGCGCTCGGCACGACAGTAGAAGCTCCGTCCGTAAATGGCAAGGTCAAGATCAAGATTGACCCCGGCACACAGAGCGGAAAGATCCTCCGATTGCGTGGAAAAGGCCTAAAAGACGTAAATGGCTACGAGACAGGCGACCAACTGATTTATGTAAACGTTTGGACCCCCAAAAAACTTACGGCAGAAGAACGGACGAAACTGGAGAGCTTCAGGCAGTCGCCGAACTTCGAACCCCACCCGGATGCCAATGAAAAGGGCTTTTTTGAGCGTATGAAAGAGTTTTTCAATTAGTACGAAATACTCAACCATTTCCACTGAGCCTCGTTTAACATTGATTAGACGAGGCTTTTTTACGATTTAACGTCAAATCTTACACAACGTAACTTCGTGGGAGCCAAGCCGTAAATATTCGTCATGCAGAAGAAGTATTGGCTTACAGGCGGGGCAATTGCGATCGTGGGGTTGGCATGTGGACAGATTAAAAAGCAATTCACCGTGGAGGACGCCCCGTATTGTGAGAATATTAGTCTCACACTGAAGGCAAACAGCGGAAACTGCTACATCAAACCCAGCCAGAACCCGGAGATCCTGAATGTGTTCAGCAATCAATCCGAGACAGGATACGCGCACAACTTCCGCAAGGAGGTAAAGGGTAAGACCTGTGAAGTGGTTTTGAATCTGGAAGAAGTTCAGGCCGAGGGACTTAGTCAAACGATTTCCACGAGATTTTTCGGCCCCAGCGAGAAGCCGACAGACGATAAGGTGTGGAAAATGTATCTCACCAATGCCAAGCCCTACCTCCTGGAACTCTACTACGGCGTTGGAAACGCCAACATCGACCTTTCTGGGCTGGCCGTTAAAAAACTTAAGATCAACACAGGTAGCGCCGATGTAAACGTTGGCTACAATTCCATGCTCGAGAATCAGGTTGACATGGACACCTTCTTCGTAAAAGTTGACCTGGGTTCCGTAAACGTCAAGAATCTGAGCCTGTCTCGCACACATTGTGTAATGGCTGACGTTGGATTTGGTAACATGACCCTGGATTTCAGCAATAAGCCCGTAGTGTCAAATCGGATAAAGGGCAGTGTTGGAGCAGGCAATCTCACGATCATCCTCCCCAAAGAAGAGACTCCTGTTTTGGTCAAAATACAGGACTCCTGGCTGTGCAGTGTAAAGTTGCCGTCAAATCTGAAAAAGATCGGGGAAAATACATTTGCCAATCGCGCCTATTCAAAAGGAGCCAAGAATTCACTGATCTTCGATCTGGATGTTTCTATGGGAAACATCGTATTCAAATAAGGACAACGTATGCGTTGTCCCCAAGCAGGCCCAATCTTGCAATCATCCCCTCGTTAAGACAGGTAGCTGTGTAATTCCTGGTTATATTTTGACACTAATAGGATCAAAATAACCTGCCTGTGGACGCACTTACCGCGAGTCACATCACCAAGCGCTATACCCATCATGTTGCGCTCGACGATGTCAGCATAAACATTCCGGCCCAAACAATCTTTGGACTACTCGGCCCGAATGGCGCCGGAAAGACTACCCTCATCCGGATCATCAACCAGATCATCAATGCCGACAGTGGAGAGATCGCCCTCTTCGGTGAACGCCTGCAAACAAAACACATAGGATCCATCGGCTACCTTCCCGAGGAACGCGGCTTATACAAGAAGCTCAAGGTCGGCGAGCAATTGGTGTACCTGGCCCAGTTGAAAGGACTTACCCGAAAGGATGCGGTCGAAAAGAGTCGCGCCTGGGTAAAGAAGTTCGAAGTTACCGATTGGTGGAACAAGAAAGTGGAAGACCTCAGCAAGGGTATGGCGCAGAAAGTACAGTTCATCAGTACGGTCATGCATGAGCCCAGGCTCATTATTCTCGACGAGCCGTTCTCAGGCTTTGATCCCGTTAATGCGCAGCTGATAACGAAAGAGATTCTCGAACTGAAGGATCGCGGTTGTACGGTCATTTTCTCCACTCACCGTATGGAGACCGTTGAAGACTTATGCGATCACATTGCTTTGATCAACAAGTCGAAGAAGATTCTCGAAGGCTCCAAGAAACAAGTCAAGCAAACGTATCGGAGCAACAGCTTTTGGGTGGAGCACAAAGGCACATTTCCTGGCGTCGCGGGACAGTTTGAAGTCCTGGAACAGAAGCTGGTTGAAGACGACTACTACCGATCGGTTGTAAAAAGTGAACGAGCATCGCCCAATTTATTGATACGTGAACTGACCAATACCACCGAAGTGCACAGCTTTATAGAAAAAATTCCGACCATGAGTGAAATCTTCATTAGCCTGGTGAAAGGAGGTAGCGATGAATAAGGTATGGTTGATCGTACAGCGCGAGTTCCTTAACCGCGTGCAGAAAAAGTCGTTCCTGATTGCGACCATCTTGTTGCCACTCATCTTTCCAGCTATTATGGCTGTGCTCGTTTGGGTGGCCATAGAACAGAAAAAGAATGCAGAAAAAGAGACCGTCTACTACATAGACGAAAGCGGTTACTTCGCTCCTGACACGGCGAAGTTCATCTTCAGGAAATTCAGTGGCTCGCTGGAGGAGGCGAAGCATGCTATAGTGGCTGTTGAGAGCTTCGGATTGCTGTATATCCCTGAATTGGATCTCGCCAACCCGAAGGGCATTGCCTTGTACACAAATGTTGATCCTGCACCCGGTGACGTGGGTGAGCTGGAGGGGCTTATCGCCAATCAACTGCGCGACCATAAGATGAGGAAGCTCCACATCCGGCAGCAACTCCTGGATAGTCTGAAGACCGACGTGAACGTCCAGCGGCTGAGTCTGGCGGGCGGACAAGAGAAGGAATCCGATTCCCGGATATTGTCGGGTGTCGGCATGGCGAGCGGCATCCTGATGTACATGTTCATCTTCATTTATGGTGCGCAGATCATGCAGGGGGTCATCGAAGAAAAGACCAGCAAAGTGGTTGAAGTGATCGTATCCTCGGTACGACCTTTCCAATTGATGTTGGGTAAGATCATCGGTCTTGCATCGGTGGGGCTACTGCAGTTCACTATTTGGATCATCCTCATCACTACAGTATCGACCGTGGTATTGGGCGCATTCGGTTTGGAGATGCAGTCACAGGAACTGGCCAACCAATATGGAGACCAGGCCGCGGCCATGCAGAACCAGGGCGCCATGCAAGCCATCAAGATGATCGGCCAGATACCGTTTGGCTACGTCATTTTTAATTTCCTTTTCTATTTCCTTGGCGGATACTTGCTTTACGGCGCCTTGTTCGCAGCAGTAGGCTCGGCCGTAGACAGCCCGGCGGAAGCCCAGCAATTCATGTTTCCCATAACCATACCGTTGCTCATCTCCTATTTTGGACTTTTTACATTTGTTCTGGACAATCCCAACGGACCCGCAAGTGTCTGGCTTTCGATGATTCCGTTCACATCACCCATTGCGATGATGGGACGGATCGCCTTCAACCCACCGTGGTGGCAATTGGCATTGTCGATGGTGCTGCTGGTGGCGGGCTTCATTTTCACGGCCTGGGTGGCGGGCCGAATTTATCGCGTAGGGATTCTCATGCACGGCACCAAAATCAACTACAAGGTCATGGCAAAGTGGTTTATGCAGAAGGGTTAAGCTAGGCGTTAGTATTCAGTATTTAGTCCTTAGCTGTTAATGGTTTGCAGTCTGTGAGTAGGCAAGGCCAAGTACAGCCCGTACTATGGACAACTCAGGGCCAAGGACTGCGGACTAAATACTAATTCGTAACTTTCTGAACCCATGAGCAAGAAGGCCGTAATTCCCTCCGCCGACTTTTATAAAAACAATTCGAACCTGAAGTGGGTAGTGTTGGCGCTTTCCGTGCTGATCAGTATCGGATCAATATACTATACCAACGTGCTGGTGGATCAGCTCAAACAACGCGAGCGGCAGCAGGTTCAATTGTATGCGCGAGCCATAGAGTATACCGCGAATGGTGACGACACATTCGGAGACGTCAACTTCATTGCACAAGAGATCCTGTTTGAGAACAATTCCATTCCCATTATTCAAGTAGGTGACAGTGGGCGGGTACTGGCTTCGAGGAACGTCAACGTGGAGGAAACATGGTCAGACGAGCACCGGGAATCGTATCTGAAGGCGGAGTTGAAACTGATGAAAGAAACCTATGATCCTATCAAAGTAACCTTGCGCGACCCGCATACGGGCGAGGTGTTTGGAACCCAATTTATCTACTACAAAAATTCGTTGCTCCTAAAGCAACTCATCGCCTATCCCTACATTCAGCTGTCGGTCATTGCCATCTTCGCGTTCATAGCGTATCTCGCTTTCAACTATTCAAAGGCTGCCGAACAGAACCGCGTGTGGGTAGGATTGGCGAAGGAGACCGCTCACCAGTTAGGCACACCCCTTTCGTCGCTTATGGCGTGGGTAGAGGTGATCCGCGATGATCCGGATATGAAGCAGAAGGGGATGGTGGAAGAACTGGAGAAGGACGTCCAAAAACTGAGGATCGTGACGGAGCGCTTCTCAAGCATTGGTTCCGTGCCCGCTCTGAAGAAGGAGAATGTGGTTTCGTTGATCAACAACGTAGTGAACTATCTGAGGCCGCGGGTTTCATCGAAGGTTCGGATGGAGGTATTTACGCTGTCGGAAAACATTTCGGCAAATGTCCACGCACCACTGTTTGAGTGGGTGATCGAAAATCTGTCGAAGAATGCTGTAGACGCCATGGGAAACACAGGCACCATCGCCATTAAGATTCTGCGCGGGAATGAGGGCAAGATTTTCATTGACATTTCCGACACGGGCAAGGGGATTCCGCGCTCAAAAATAGACCACGTATTCAGGCCCGGATACACCACCAAAAAACGGGGCTGGGGGCTGGGGCTCACCCTGGCCAAGCGAATTATCGAAACGTATCACGATGGGAAGATTTTTGTGAAATCTTCAGAGGAAAACCTCGGCACTACTTTCCGCATCGTTCTGAACGCGGCCTAGTACGTCATGGCAAAAATCATCGGCTAAAAAACAAAGAAATAGTTCGCCGGAACAAAATTCACGCCTGGGGGAGATACGGCTATTTTTGCGGCAATGTACTGGATCGTGTGCTCGCGCAAAAAGCTCAAAATCAGCGAAAAACGCGGGCTTTACAGTAGCATTAAATCCCGCCAATAATTCACAGTCCTGCCTTTGTTCTTCATGGTTTATCGGCTACTTTTGCGGTCGATTTTCAGACCTTTAATTCTCAAACCAGACAGATAAATGGCAAATTTTGGTAAGATCACTCAGGTAATCGGACCTGTGGTTGATGTGGCCTTTGAAAACGATGCAAAGCTGCCCAACATTCTCGATTCTTTAATAGTTACTAAAGGCGACGGCACGAAGGTTGTGCTCGAGTGTCAGCAACACCTTGGTGAAGACCGCGTTCGCACCATTTCGATGGAAGGAACAGAGGGTCTGGTGAGAGGTATGAAAGTGATTGACACCGGTGCGCCTATTCGCATGCCTGTGGGTGAAGATATCAAGGGCCGCCTGTTCAATGTCGTAGGCGATGCTATCGATGGAATAAAGCAGCCCAAGGGTACCTCAAGCCTCCCGATCCACCGTCATGCTCCCGCATTCGAGGATCTGTCAACCTCAACGGAGGTTCTTTTCACCGGTATTAAGGTCATCGACCTGATCGAGCCGTATGCAAAAGGTGGTAAAATCGGATTGTTCGGCGGTGCCGGTGTAGGTAAGACCGTTTTGATTCAGGAGCTTATCAACAACATTGCGAAAGCATACTCTGGTTTGTCCGTGTTTGCCGGTGTGGGTGAACGCACACGTGAAGGAAACGACCTGCTCCGCGAAATGATCGAGGCAGGTATCGTGAACTATGGTGATGAATTCCTTAAGTCTCTGCATAGCGGTGGCTGGGATCTTTCTAAAGTAGACGAAGAAAAATTGAAGGAGTCTAAGGCGACTTTCGTATTCGGACAAATGAACGAGCCTCCCGGAGCACGGGCTCGCGTGGCCCTTTCTGGTTTGACGCTCGCTGAATACTTCCGCGACGGTGATGGCACCAGCAAAGGCCGTGACATTCTCTTCTTCGTTGATAACATTTTCCGATTTACACAGGCTGGTTCTGAAGTGTCGGCCCTCCTGGGTCGTATGCCCTCAGCCGTTGGTTATCAGCCCACGCTCGCTACAGAAATGGGAGCGATGCAAGAGCGCATCACCTCTACGAAGAATGGCTCAATTACTTCGGTTCAGGCTGTTTACGTACCTGCCGATGACCTTACCGATCCTGCCCCGGCCACCACTTTTGCTCACTTGGATGCAACGACCGTATTGTCGCGTAAGATTTCTGAATTGGGTATCTACCCGGCAGTAGATCCACTCGACTCTACTTCGCGCATCCTTCGCCCCGAAATTGTAGGTGAAGAACATTACAACTGCGCACAGCGCGTAAAGAGCATTCTGCAGCGCTACAAGGAATTGCAGGACATCATTGCCATCCTCGGCATGGATGAGCTTTCTGATGAAGACAAGCAGGTGGTTTACCGCGCCCGTCGCGTGCAGCGCTTTTTGTCGCAGCCGTTCCACGTGGCCGAAGCCTTCACAGGCCTCAAGGGTGTACTCGTTGATATCAAAGACACGATCAAAGGATTCAATGCCATTATGGATGGTGAATACGATCACTTACCTGAAATGTCCTTTAACCTTGTCGGCAGCATCGAGCAAGCCGTTGCGAAAGGTGAGAAGATGATGGCTGAAGCAAGAAAGTAACAGCTCGCTAAAGTGTAAGAAGTTAAGTTCGCCTCATAACAGACTGGTCATGCATCTCGAAATATTAACACCTGAAAAGAAAGTTTTTGATGGAGAAGTCTCTGTTGTGACTTTTCCCGGCTCAGAAGGTTCGTTTCAGGTTTTGGATCATCATGCTCCCATGATCAGCTTGCTCAAAGAAGGAGCCGTGGAGTACAAGGGGAAAGAGGGATCACAAAACGTGAGAATCTCCGGAGGCGTTGTCGAAGTATTGAAGAATAAAGTCATCGTGCTCGCCACGGGTTTGGTTGGTTAATCAATCGAGAGCGATCATCAGACTTCCGAACGGTGAACGTTCGGATAACGACCATAGCGAGGCTGTCCGAAAAAGACAGCCTCGCCTTTTTGTCAGCGTGCATCGAACTGCACAGACCTGAAGGCCAGGCACCGTGAATAGTAGATGAAGCCACGCCAACGGCAGCGATATTGGCGCTCAACAGAAAAGAACAATCGCACATGATGTCACAGTCGCCCGTCGGTTTTACCGTGCTCTTCGAGGACAACCACTTGTTAGTGGTAAACAAGGAGGCTGGTGTGCTGGTGCAGGGCGATGCAACGGGAGACACGCCATTGGCTGATCTTGCTAAAGAGTACATCAAACAACGGTATGGCAAGCCAGGCGACGTGTTCCTGGGTGTCGTGCACAGGCTGGACCGTCCGGTGAGTGGAGTAGTTGTATTGGCACGAACAACGAAGGCTCTCGAGCGCATGAATGCGTTATTCCGGGAGAAAGAAACAACGAAGATTTACTGGGCAATTGTGAAGGAGCGGCCGGTGTTGTCGGAAGGCTCTTTGCTTCATTGGCTATTGAAGGATGAAAAGAAAAACAAGACCACGGCGTATAAACAGGAAACGGCCGGCGCGCTACGGGCTGAATTGAATTTCAAAGTAGTCGGCGCAGCCGAGGATCGGTGGCTGGTGGAGGTTAATCCGATTACCGGCAGACCGCACCAGATTCGTGTCCAGCTGGCTTCGATGGGTTGCGTGATTTCTGGTGATGTCAAGTACGGAGACAAGACTGGCAATCCCGATGGCAGCATCTACCTCCACGCGAGGCGCCTTTCTTTTGTACACCCGGTCAAGAAGGAGTTCATGACGTTTGAAGCACCAGTGCCCGACAAGGGAATGTGGAAATATTTCAGGAATTTTGAAAATTGAGACGTGCGGATCGAAGGTCGGCTGCCTGAATGGATCCACGTGCAACCTTTAGCAATACACAATGGAGCAAATGTCCTGGATACAGCGTCTTAAACACCGATGGAAACTCGGAAGCGTATTCCAGGTTGTCGTTGTGCTTATCGTCTTCGCCTGTACCGGGTTCACGGTACTTTTTATTAAAAGGCCAATACTGACTTATCTCGCCGGCTCACGAGGCGACTCTACGATGGCCACGATTCTCTACTATGTATTCGTTCTGCCGCTATACAATGTTATCCTGTTGGCCTACGGATTTCTGTTCGGTCAGTTCAATTTCTTTTGGGAATTTGAGAAACGGACTTTTACCAGGATATTCAGAAGGCCAAAGAAACCAGGTGAACCAGAAACTAAATGACCAGATTCATTCCCTTCATCGCCGTACTGCTCGCAGCGTGTGCCTCACCTAAATACACCTATTATTTCGATCACTACACCGCAACGTCTGGGCCAGACGCACTTTCGTCGGGACGAAACAAACCACTGGACACACCGCTGACAGTAGATTCCAAAGATCTCTCTGCCAACACAGGGCCTGTGGCACCTGTTCAAGTCCCTGCCGACGCAACCGCAGAAATGCCATCGCGTGGCGGTCGCGAAAGTCAATATTCCGGTCAAATGAAGCGGGCTAAACTCAGGCAAGATCGGAAGCAAATCGTTCAGGCCATCAAACAGCTCCGAAAGGAACTGCTGCACACCAAAAACAGCCCATCGAAGCCTGCGACAATTCTCAACGGCCAGGCTACACAAAAGCTCGATAACGAAGTGATCGTAGCCATCGCCTTCGGTGCCGTGGGTATTACACTGAGTCTCCTGGGCGGAATCAGCGCAGCGTTTTGGATTGCCGGTGTCTTATGTCTTGGTGTGGGTGTCTATTTCTTTGTCGATTGGCTGTCGAAGCGATAAAGGCTTGCACCGCGCATTTGATATCGTGCGCAGCATCGAAGCATTCCCGGGGGAGCCGCAAGCTCGAATGCCTCTGGCTTGAGCCATCCTACAACGAGCCACCCCTTCCTGCCAATCTACGAGGTGCATCCCAAAATCAAACGTGCGCCCGTAGGCTCAATAACTCTGTGGCCCCCGTGTGAAATGGATCTCTTCCTGGCTGACCTTCACCCTAGTCTACGGTCTCATCACACGCGCCCAACAAAAATGGTAACTTGACGCAGGACTAACCTAGTCTTTGAATTCAGAAGTAAAATGGAAGTCGATGTCGGGGAAGTTGTCCTGCACCATTTGCAACCAGGCGCGCGACTCTGCCATGAACACCAGCCTTCCGTCTTTATCGCGGGCAATGTGGCGCTGCTTGTTGTCAATGAAACTGGCCAGCTTCTTCGGATCTTTGCTGCTGATCCAACATGCCTTGTAAATGTTCTGAGGATGAAATGAAACGGTAGCGCCATACTCATTCTTGAGACGGAACTGAATCACTTCAAACTGCAACGCTCCCACTACACCCACGACCTTTCGTTTTCCCAATTCGTACGAAAACAGCTGCGCCACGCCTTCTTCCATAAGCTGCAGCAGGCCTTTCTCAAGCTGTTTGGTTTTCATGGCGTCCATGTTCACCACTTCCTTGAATATTTCCGGTGAGAAACTCGGAATACCCGTGTACATCAACTTCTCGCCATCAGTCAATGTATCCCCTATCTTCAGATTTCCGGTATCAAAAATACCGACAATGTCTCCGGGCCATGCTTCATCCACCGTCTCACGGTCCTGGGCCATGAACGCAGTAGCATTGGAAAAACGTATACTCTTCTCCTGACGGACGTGATAGTAGTTATTGCCGCGTTGAAATTGTCCCGAACAAATTCGAAGGAAAGCAATCCGATTTCTATGCTTGGGATCCATGTTCGCGTGGATCTTAAAGACGAAGCCGGTGAACTTGTTTTCTTCGGGTGTTACGATGCGGAGCGTGGTCTCCCGGGGGACAGGCGGCGGCGCTATGCGAATAAATGTATCCAGCAATTCCTTCACCCCGAAATTGTTAACGGCGCTCCCGAAAAATACCGGCGCCACGTGGCCCGACAAGTAGTCCTGCACCTCAAAAGTTGGATACACCCCTTCTATCAACTCTACGTCTGCACGCAGTTGTCGCGCATTCGATTCACCCACGTAAGACTCAAGTGCCGGATCCTGAATATCAGTCACCTGAATCCCCTCTTCTACGGTGATCTTGCTGGCCGTGAATAAGTGAAGACTCTTCTCGTAAAGGCTGTAGACTCCCTTGAAAGCCTTACCCATACTAATCGGCCAGCTCAACGGCCGGACCTTAATACGCAGTTTCTCTTCAATCTCGTCGAGCAATTCGAACGGGTCGCGGCCCTCGCGGTCCAGCTTGTTGATGAAACACAATACCGGTGTATTCCGCATGCGGCAAACCTCCATGAGCTTCTCCGTCTGCATCTCCACGCCCTTTACGCAATCAATGACCAGGATCACACTATCGACTGCGGTCAAGGTTCTGTAGGTGTCCTCCGCGAAGTCCTGGTGACCCGGCGTATCGAGCAGGTTGATTTTGACATCCTTGTAGTTGAACCCCATGACCGAGGTCGCTACGGAGATGCCGCGCTGCTTCTCGATTTCCATCCAGTCAGACCGGGCATGATCTTTAATCTTGCTTGATTTCACGGCTCCTGCCTTCTGAATCGCTCCGCCGAACAGCAGCAATTTTTCCGTCAGCGTCGTTTTGCCGGCATCGGGGTGACTAATGATTCCGAAGGTTCGGCGCTTTTCAATTTCTTCTTCCTGGGTCATGATGGGACGGCTCTCTTTCAGGCCGCAAAAGTAGCATGAAATACCCATCAGCCAAAAAGCCAGCCTGCATCGCGGTCAGCGACACCTATTCTTCAAATCGCGATATCAAGAAATCTCCAAATGGGCCTATCTTTCCGCGCTAACCAAAAACATCAACAAGCTATGCAATACAGGAGATTTGGCAGAACTAACTGGCAGGTGAGTGACATTGGCTATGGTATGTGGGGACTCGCCGGCTGGACTGGAAATGACGAAAAAGAAATCGAAGCATCACTCGACCGCGCCGTCGAACTGGGCTGCAACTTTTACGATACCGCCTGGGCGTACGCTGCCGGAAAAAGTGAACAGATACTTGGGCGACTGGTACGGCGCAACCCGGATAAAAAACTTTACTGTGCTACAAAGATTCCAGCCAAAAATTTTAAATGGCCTGCCAAGCCCGAGTTCAAAGCAGAAGATTGTTATCCCTTGTCTCACATTCTTGAATACACGGACAAAAGTCTTAAGAACCTTGGAACGGATTCTATCGATCTCCAACAGTTTCACGTTTGGGACGATAGCTGGACCAGTTACGACGGGTGGAAGGAAGGCGTCCGGCAATTGAAGGCCTCCGGCAAGGTGAAGTTCTTTGGTATTAGTGTGAATCGATGGGAACCGGATAACGTTCTGAAAGCCCTCGAAACGGGGCTGATAGACGCTGTCCAGGTGATCTACAACATCTTCGACCAGGCGCCAGAGGACAACCTCTTCCCTATGTGCCGAAAGCTCGACATCGCGACGATCGCCCGCGTGCCCTTCGATGAAGGAACGCTTACGGGCACGCTAACCAGGCAAACCACATTCCCGGCGAACGACTGGCGCTCCACGTATTTTGTTCCCGAAAATTTGCATGCCAGCGTCGATCACGCAGAGGCACTTCGCCCGCTCATGCCAGCAAATATGACGATGGCAGAAATGGCGCTGCGTTTCATCCTCTCCAATGACGACGTCCACACCATCATCCCCGGCATGCGGAAGCTGAGAAACGTGGAAGCAAATATATCCACCAGCGACCAGGGTAAACTCGATCAGGCCTTGTTGGCGAAGCTCGGCGATCATCGGTGGGATCGTACCCCTACGGAATGGTCCCAATAATATTGGTTGATCTTTTGATTGGTTGATTTGGGGGCAGACACAGGGTGCCTGTAAATCGGTGTTTGGCTGTATTTACAGAAACTTCGAAAAATGGAAGTTTTGGCTCTTTTAGGGGCATATCCAAAGGCGTTTCTCGCAGGTATGTCAAAATGCCTGTCATTGTGTCACTTTAATCTCGAAAATACCCCTTGGCACAAGCATTGAAGGTGAGGGTGTGTTTAGAACTCAAAAACTGATCATATGGGAAAAATTATTGGAATAGACTTAGGAACCACCAACTCATGCGTTGCCGTGATGGAAGGCAGCGAACCAGTGGTTATAGCGAACAGCGAGGGTCGTCGTACGACACCTTCTATTGTTGGCTTCCTGGACAACGGGAAAGGTGAGCGGAAGGTTGGTGATCCTGCCAAAAGACAGGCTATTACCAACCCGAAGAATACCGTATCATCCATCAAGCGCTTCATGGGCAAAAAATTCGATGAAGTTGCTGAAGAAAAGAAGATTGTTTCTTACCAGATAGAATCTGGTAACAACAATACCGTACGCGTTCGCATTGGCGACAGGCTATACACACCTCAGGAAATCTCAGCGATGATTCTTCAGAAGATGAAGAGCACGGCCGAAGATTACCTGGGAACTACTGTTTCAGAAGCGGTGATTACCGTTCCTGCATACTTTAATGATGCAGAGCGTCAGGCCACTAAAGAGGCTGGTCAGATTGCCGGTCTCGATGTAAAGCGTATTATCAACGAACCCACAGCCGCAGCGTTGGCTTACGGTCTCGATAAGAAAAACAAAGACATGAAGATCGCCGTCTACGACTTGGGCGGCGGTACTTTCGATATCTCAATCCTTGAACTCGGTGATGGCGTGTTCGAAGTTAAGTCGACCAACGGTGATGTTCACCTTGGCGGCGATGACTTTGATATGCGTGTTATGAATTGGCTGGCCGATGAGTTCCAGAAAGAAGAGAACGTTGACCTGCGCAAAGATCCCATGGCACTTCAGCGTCTGAAGGAAGCCTCGGAAAAAGCAAAGATCGAGCTCTCCAGCTCGCAGGAAACTGAGGTCAACCTTCCTTATGTCACGTCCGTAGATGGCGTGCCTAAGCACTTAGTAAAGAAACTCAGCCGCTCGAAGTTCGAGCAACTGGTTGACGACCTGGTGCGCCGCACCCTTGAGCCCTGTCGCAAGGCCGTGGCCGACTCAGGTGTTAGCGTGTCAGACATCGACGAAGTAATTCTCGTTGGTGGTTCGACGCGTATTCCACGGATCGTGGATGAGGTTGAAAAGTTCTTTGGCAAGAAACCTTCGAAGGGCGTAAACCCCGATGAAGTTGTGGCCGTTGGCGCTGCCATTCAGGGTGGTGTGTTGACTGGTGAAGTGAAGGATGTATTGCTGCTCGACGTTACGCCACTTTCGCTGGGTATAGAAACGCTCGGTGGCGTGTTCACGAAGCTCATCGAATCCAACACAACAATTCCTTCCAAGAAATCGGAAGTGTTCTCGACAGCATCTGACAACCAGCCTTCTGTTGAAATCCATGTGTTACAGGGTGAACGTCCGATGGCGAAGGACAACAGGACGATCGGAAGATTCCACCTCAGCGACATACCGCCTGCACCACGCGGCGTTCCTCAGGTTGAAGTAACGTTCGATATTGACGCGAACGGTATCCTCCACGTGTCGGCAAAAGACAAAGGGACCAGCAAGGAGCAGAAGATTCGTATCGAAGCTTCCTCAGGATTGACCGATGCGGAAATTCAAAAGATGAAGCAGGAAGCGCAAGCCAATGCTGAAGGCGACCGTAAGGCGAAGGAAGCTGTTGAGAAGATCAACCAGGCTGACTCTCTGATCTTCCAGACAGAGAAGCAACTGAAAGACTACGGCGACAAGCTTTCTGAAAGCAATAAATCAGCGATCAGCGGTGCGCTCGAAAGTTTGAAGAACGCTCACAAGAGCCAGGACATTGCTGCGATCGACAGCGCATTGGCCAACCTTAACAACGCGTGGCAGGCAGCTTCTGCTGAGATCTACGCGGCAACAGGCGCTAACGCGGGTGGGTCGGCATCCGATCCCGGGGCTCAGGGTCCGCAAGGTGGAAACGCCGGAGGTTCAACAGCAGACGCGAACAACGTGTCGGATGTTGAGTACGAAGAAGTGAACGACAAGAAGTAATTCCTGTTCGATTAGTTGAATATGGGGGGCTCGCCGAAAGGTGAGCCCCTTTTTTTGTGGTACACTTCTGTTGAAGAGAGCGGTGGGTAGAAGCATCAAATAAGCAACTGGATTTTACCTAGGCATACATATGCATAGTTTGTGCTCGTTTCGCGCTGTCCGTAGGATCAGGAAGTTTTGAGGCACTCTACGGTAAAATAAGGTTGCTTATTTGATGCTTCTACCCACCTGTGCGCCATTTCAGGAGCGGGTGCACAAAAATAGGGCTCTTACGCCGAACCTGAATTTGCCTGCCGAGCAGGAATAGCTTCTTATCCTTTGCTTCTTCGATCAACTTCCTTTGAAAAAGGGAGAGAAAAGCAGCCACTAAGCAAGCTAATAGCAGAGCAAAGCAAAAGCCCCGGCGGGGGCTTCCATAATTGTCAATTGTCAATTCTTCAAGTATTTCCCATACCACTTGATATAACGATCAAACCGGTCCTTCCAGTAACTCGGCACCGTAAGTCCATGATGCTGTCCCGGATATATGATCAACTGCGTAGGTATTCCGAGTGACCGCAGCGCTTGATACATCTGCTCGCTGCCAGCAGCCGGTACGTTGAAATCATTTTCTCCAACCATGTATAAAGTGGGTGTTTTGATATTTTCCACTTTCCAGAATGGGTACGAAACCTTCATCCATTTGTCCATATTCTTCCAGGGAACCCCAAGCTCCATCTCGTATTGCTGCACATATTGATCCGTGCCATACATAGTTATCTGCAAGGCACTGCCGGCTCCGCTTGCTGCCGCCTTAAATCGCGAATCACTCGCTGTGATGTAGTCCGTGAGAATTCCACCATAGCTCCATCCGCCGATTCCGAGATGGTCCGGATCTGCGGCCCCGCTTTTGATCAGATAGTCAACGCCGGCGAGCAAGTCAATCACCTCAAAATGTCCCCAGTCTCCAAAGATGGCCCGCGCAAAGTCGTACCCTCTGCCGTTGCTTCCGCGATAGTTTATACAAGCCACGGCATATCCCTGCGCGGCCAATACCTGTGGCGTTAGATCGAATTCAAATTCATCCTGCGCGACTGGTCCGCCATGGATCCACAATATTAGTGGCAGTTTCTTATCTCGTGGCTTACCTGGGGGCCACAACAAGAGTCCACCCACGGTGATGTTCTCGTCGGTCTTAAATGAGAAGCCTTCCACCGTGGCGAACCTGTGGTTGGATACAAAGTCGTCGTTGTGCGTCGTGAGTTTCTTAAACTGTTCATTCTGCATCAGATAAATTTCTGATGGCCGTGAAGGTTCACTCATCAGCACCACATACCGGGTAGCATCGAGCGGTTTAACGACGGTTACACTCCGATCTCCCGACGATATTTTTCGCCAGGTACCGGCCCCGGTATCAAACGACATCACGTAGCGCCGGCGATCGTCCTCGATAAGCGCCAGGATACTCTTGCCATCTGCTGCGAGTACAGGTTGATTCACAGGCCTGTCGAGGGATTTGCTGACGAGCTTGGGTTCACCGCCAGACACCGGGATCACGGCAAGAAGCGGTTCGTCGTACATATCATTTTCGGCCGAGACGGAACGCAGGTAGGAAATGAATTTTCCGTCGGCGCTCCATACCGGGGCGCGATCATAATCCACCCACGTGGTCAACTGCCGGGCTACTGCTCCCTTCTTTGCTTCGATGATCCAAACATCAGAATTGGTGTTCCGGTCTGCATCGCTTGTACGGTTGCTGGAGAACGCAATGTGTTTTCCATCGGGCGACCACGCCGGGTCCGCGTGATTAAAATTTCCCCGGGTGAGCGTGTCCATTTTTTTTGTCTCCAGGTCGAAAAGATAGAGATGTGCAAACCGGTTCTCCAGGTATCCGGCGCCGTCTGACTTGAAATGGTAACGGTCAATAACGATGGGCTTTGCCGGCTTGTCCTTCATGCTGTCGGGGCGGACCACCTGGTCGCGAATGACCAATAACAGTTTTTTAGAATCAGGGCTCCAGGCATAATCGCTGATGCTGGCCTTCAGTTTGGTGAGCTGTTTTGCCTCGCCTCCGCGACGGTCGAGGAGCCAGATTTGTGACTTGTCCTTTGGCTTGCCTCGCGACGAGAGAAAACTAAGCCACTTATTGTCAGGACTCCATTTCGGATTGCTCTCGTCTTCGTCGCCGAACGTCAGTTGAACCGAGCCCGTGCCATCGACCGCTGTCATCCACACATTCTCACTATTTTTGTCCTCGGTAGAGTCAGCAGTCGATACCACATAGCCGATCCATTTCTTGTCGGGAGAAACTTCGGGGTCGCTCACTTGTCTAATCTGATAGATAGCCGATGGGCCAAGAGCGCGTTGTGCCAGGCAAGAGCCAAGGCCTATGAACGCTACTGCAACGAATAATACTATAATTCTCATAGTTGGAGGTCGCAGAAAGATAACGCACTTTCGATACTCTCCATGGACTCCAGAAAAAAAAAGACCCGCTCGTTGAGACGGGTCCTCCTGAAAACGTGTGTGCCCGGACTTACTCGGAGCGTAGCGCGGTGGCGGGGTTGGCTACGGCCGAACGCAGCGACCGGTAGCCCACCGTCAGCACTGCGATCAACAGTGTCGCGATGAAGCCCGCGATGAAAATTCCGGGGCCGATGGTAATGCGATATTCGAATTCTTCGAGAAACTTACTCATCACAAACCACGACATCGGCGCAGAAATGAAAAAGCCTAACGCAATAAGCTTGATGTACTCTTTTGAAAAAAGAAACACAATGCTTTCCACCGACGCGCCCAGCACCTTCCTAACACCGATCTCTTTGGTTTTTTGATTCGAGAGGAACGTCGCGAGGCCGAACAGTCCGAGACAGCCAATAAAGATTGCAATTCCCGAAAACACCGTCAACATTACCGAGGTTCTTTGCTCCGATTCATAAAAATTTCTGATTTGCTCGTCCATAAATTCGTATCCGAAAATATGGTCGGCGTAGGCCGTTTCCCACTTGGGCTTCAGCCGATCAATCACAGCCTGCAGCTTACCAACCTCAATTTGAAGCGCGAGACTTGCATATCCTCTCCTTCTATTGAGCAATACAGTTGCCTCAATCGGATCACGCAGAGAAACGGTATGGAAATTCTGCACGACACCTACGACCGGCAAGTTCTTTCCCCACATGCGAATAACCTTCCCGATAATTTCATCCGGCTTCAATCCGACCACATCGCACAGCTTTTCATTGACCACAAAACCGGTTGCCGTATCGCCGTCGGCCAGGTGCTTGCCAGCTACAATTTTCAGGTCAAAAAGATTGATGTAGTTGCCATCTACCTGTTTAACTTGTGTACCATAATCTTTGTCCGCGCCATCGATCTTGAAGTTGGTGCCGGACACGTTTTCTGAAGACGGAGGCGCGCTGTTCAGGCTGGCGTCATTAACTCCGGCGATCCTGATGATCTCGTCGCGGAGAGTGCGCATCTTGCTTGGACCACTTTCTTCTCCTGGCTCTTCACGCAACGGTATGGGTACTAGCAGGATTGCATCTTTCCTGAAACCAAGGTCCTTACTTTGAAAGTAGTTCATCTGGTTGATGACGATGATCGTCCCGAATATGAAGAATTGAGAGATCACAAACTGCGTCACTACCAACCCGCGCCGAAGGTTAAATCCAGTCGTATTCTTATTCGCGGCCACGTTCTTAAGCGCCTGCACCGGGTTATAGCCCGAGATAATGAATGCCGGATAGAGTCCCGAAAGCAGGGCTATCGTTACGGTGATGACGCCAATGAAACTCCACAACCGGAGGTCATGGGCAAAATCCATGGCCAGGTGTACGTCGAGAAAAGGATTCAGGAAAGTAAGCGCCAATTGTGTCGCTCCAAGCGAAACAATCATGGAGCAGATGACAACGATAGTTGTCTCTCCGAGAAACTGACGGATCAGCTGACTGCGCGTGCTTCCCAATGACTTGCGTATGCCTACTTCTTTCGATCGTTTGATCGCCTCAGCGGTGGACAGGTTAATGAAATTAATGGAGGCCGTTATAATGAGGATCAGTCCGATGATGCTGAGTGCAACGAGCATCGGTTTCGCGACTGTGTTGTACGTATAGTTTCCGTAGCGTTCATCGAAATGAATATCAGACAGGGGTTGGATCGTAAACGCTTCGTGTTCGTCACTTTCGTTGCCCTGATGTTTTTTAATAAAATCGCCGAGCCGCGCACCCATAGCACCGATCGAGGCACCTTCTTTTAACAGAAAATAGCATTGTTCATCGCTCCATATGCTGTGCCAGCCATTTTCTTCTGACTTTTTCTTAATCGTGGCATACGAGAGCATCAGATCGAAAGGAAAATCCGTATTGTACCGAGGGTCTTCCATCAGCGCTGTAATCTTGAATTCATCGGTTCCAAGTTTCACTATTTCACCAAGTACATCTTCGCGACCGAAGTACTTGACCGCGGAACGCCGCGAGATGATAGCTGTATTCGGATCGTCAAGCGAATGGTCACGATCTCCGGCGATGATGTTGCGATCAAATACATTTAAAAAGTTCGACTGCGTAAACACGGTTCCGGCATCCTCTCTGTAGAGCTTAGGTTCACCGTTGCGTTGCGGAATTACAATCGTGCTACCGGAACGGTAGGAGGTGAACACGACTTCCTCTGCTTCGGGAAAGTCTAGCCGAAACGCGTCTGGAAGAACGGCGGGGACGCCGGATGTGTAGTCGGTGCCTTGATTTCCCTCCGACTGATGCACAACGCGGTAAATACGGTCGCGTTTAGTGTGAAAGTTGTCGAAGCTTGACATGAAGCTCACGAGAAGGAACAATACCAGGCTGCAGGTGATGCCCAGCGTGAGTCCGGATATATTGATGAGGGTGCTCGCTTTTTCTCGCAGGAGATTTCTTAGGGCTGTTTTCAGGTAATTTTTAAACATGGCAATTGGCTTGTTGCGGTACCATCGCTTAATGAAGATCGTGCCATCGCGATGCATTGATCCAATTCGCCCCGGAAATCACATCCTGAGGTCGGAAAGGCGGTTCCGGAAAATGGGCTGGCGTCCAGAATCGCTACCCGATGTCCGGGATGACCTTGCGTATGTTCGAATCCGGACACGATTAGGCAGGCAGAAAGGGGTGAGTCGATCCTTTCAAATGATTCATTTCGAACCGTTCGAAGCGGAAAAAGCGTTAATTTTGACTCATGATTCAGCAGTTGCTCGTCTTGGTATTTTTTCTGGGGGCACTCGCCTATCTGGGCCGGCTGGTATATCGGAGTTTTAAGGCCAAATCGGGGGGCTGTGCGTCTGGCTGCGGAAAATGCGGAACGATCGATCTGAACAAAATTGAGGCACAAATCCGAAAGAACGGTCTCTAAGTCAGCCCATCACCACGTCTCCAGATGGTGCTGTGCCCGAAGTGCAATTGCGGCACATTTCAATTTCAGCCCTTGAGCGAAACAGCGATTCCCTGAAAGTCTTATATTTTTCATTAAACCAGATATCGCGAAAGGCCGTTTGGCGCAGATCGCCCATGGCGTAAGTGCCATCTTTATCGAAGCAGCAGGGCAGTACTTTTCCATCCCAGGTTATGACGCAGCCCTGCCACATGCGCCAGCACTCATTCAACATTCGGTTCTTGATCTCATAAGTCCCGTCGGCCTTGCGCCGATATCGCGCATAACGCGGGTTTTCGGGCATCAGATCGGAGCCCTGTTGATAATTATAGATCTGGGCAGTCTTCAGCACCAGTTCATCGACCCCTATCTTTTTTGCCAAAGCGCGCGCGTCGTCAATCTGATGCTCGTTGGGTTTTACGACGAGGAACTGAAAAATAACGTGAGGGCTAGGCGCACGCAGCTTCCGCTTATAATGCACGATCCTGGACGCCCCGTCCAGGACCTTATCAAGACTCCCTCCGACGCGATACGATTCGTACGTTTTCTGGGTAGTGCCATCAATCGAAATAATTAGCCGATCGAGTCCCGACTCCACCGTCGCGCGAGCTACCTCATCCGTCAGGTAATGGCCATTCGTAGAGGTTGCTGTATAGATCCCCTTACGGCCTGCATAGGCGATCATTTCCAGAAAATTCGGGTGTAAATAGGGCTCACCCTGAAAGTAAAATGTGAGGTAATTCAGCGTCGGAGCAAGCTGGTCGATCACGTCCCGAAACAGACCCGGTTGCAACATGCCGGTAGGCCTCGTAAACGCCCGGAGCCCACTGGGGCATTCGGGGCAACGCAAATTGCAGGACGTAGTTGGTTCTATAGACACACTCATCGGCATTCCGCTCACGATCGGCCTGCCCTTCCAACGCGAGTATTGATAACTGGACCACACGCGCGCAGCATTGGCAATGCGCGCCGGTGTCAGGCCCGAAACCATATTGAGCGAATCCCTTAGCCGCGCATCCATACCGGGGCAAAGTAATCAGATTTTCAGCAGATGAGTTATCGAAACTGCCTTATCTTGCACCTTATTGGACCATGAAGAGCTACCTTTTTAGCCTGGTTGCCACCTTCGCCTTGTGTGCGGGATATGGCCAGCAACTGACAGACAGTTCGAGATTCTCCATTATCACCTGCGGGCCGCATCCGGATCCAGTGTATCTGGCATTCGGTCATAGTGCCATACGGATGGTGGATCACACGCTTGGCATCGACTATATATTCAACTACGGAGTTTTCGACTTCAATCAGCCTAACTTCTATTTGAATTTCGCAAAAGGCTCTAATGACTATCTGCTGGGTGCCTATGACTATCAATACTTTCAGCAGTCGTACATCGAGGATAACCGCTTTTTGCACGAGCAGATGTTGAACCTGACACTGCCCCAACGGCAAAAACTCTATAAATTTCTCGTGTGGAATTCGATGCCGGCGAATCGAGCCTACTGGTACGATCCCTATTACGACAATTGTGCGACACGTGTCCGCGATGCTTTCGTGAAGGTTTTCGGTGACAGCGTCAAATTCGACGGCTCTTACATCAAGACAACCTATACGATAAGACAACTGACCGATTTATACCTGAACAACTATCCCTGGGGCGATTTGGGCATCGACATCTGTCAGGGCATGCCAATTGATCGCGTCGCTACTCCCTATCAGTACATGTTTCTGCCCGCCTACGTTGAATCCGGCTTCGACCATGCCACTATCATGAATGATAGTGCAACGGTTCCCCTGGTGGGAGAAAAGAAACTTATCTATGAATCGACGCCCGAGCAAGGATCCGGCCCCCTACATCCCCTGTTCGTCATGGGGTTCATAGCTGTTGTTGCCCTGATCTTAACCGGCCGGGATTTCAGTAAGCAGGACCTGTCAACGTGGTTTGATGTTTTCTTGTTTGGTGTCACTGGTTTGATTGGCATCGTGCTGCTTCTTCTATGGTTCGTCACTGACCACAAGGCATCGGCCAACAATCTCAACATTCTTTGGGCCATTCCCACACATTTTATTGCCGTTCTGGCCTTCATTAAACAACCTCGCTGGCTAAAGTCCTACTTTCTGTTCACGGCAATCGCAGAATTTGCCTTACTGGGCGCGTGGTTCTTTCTTCCACAGCAACTTAATCCCGCGCTCATTCCCATAGCCGTGGCGTTGATGATCCGCGCCTACATTCAATACTTGCTCAGAAAACGAGGTGTGTATAGCCGCGCGCGTATCGCGAAAGAAATGATGTTGTGACTTTACGGACGCGAGGTTCCATGGGCCCAAAACTAACTTCGCGAAACTTCGTGTCCTGGCGCTTTGCGTTGAAAAGTCTTTGCGTGCTTCGCTACCGCCTGACAACGATCGCCGATACTGTGCTTGCGGCAGATAGTATTATCAAAGATGAATAGGGCGATTTGCAGTCGCCGCAAGGCAGGCTTCTTTTACTGCCTCCATGTACGTTGGGTGCGCATGTGACATCCGCGCTACATCTTCAGCCGATGCGCGGAACTCCATCGCCGTAACGCCTGCGGCAATCATGTCGGCAGCGCGGGCCCCGATGATGTGCACACCCAGTATCTCATCGGTGTTTTTGTCGGCAAGAATTTTCACCAGACCATCTGTGTCTCCGCTGGCGCGTGCACGACCCAGGGCCTTGTAAGGGAAGTTGCCTATTTTATAAGCCGTCCCCTGACCCTTCAGCTGTTCTTCTGTGTAGCCGACGCTGGCAACTTCCGGCCAGGTGTATACGACACCAGGAATGAGATGGTAGTGGACGTGGGGCTTTTGACCGGCCATCGTCTCTGCCACAAAGACTCCCTCTTCCTCGGCTTTGTGCGCGAGCATGGCCCCGCGAATCACGTCGCCAATAGCGTATACGTTGTCGACTTTCGTCCTCAGGTGATCATCGACGGGGACTTGTCCCTTTACCGTTTCGATTCCAATCTTGTCAAGACCCAGGCCTTCGGTGTACGGACGACGCCCGATGCTGACGAGGCAATAATCACCGTTGAGTTCAAGCGCTTTACCCTCTTTGCTTTCTGCCTTCACAACTACCCCCTCACCGTTGTTCTCAACCGAAGTCACCTTATGACCAAGATAGGTTTCGATACCCAGTTTCTTCGACACCTTCAACAGCTCTTTGCCCATGGTTCCATCCATGGTGGGAATAAGGCTATCGAGGAACTCAACCACCGTCACCTTCGAGCCGATGCGAGCGAAGACCGAGCCCAGTTCCATGCCAATCACACCGCCACCGATCACGATGAGGTGCCTGGGCAACTCTTTCAGCTCAAGGCACTCGGTGCTTGAAATGATCCGCTTCTTATCGAAAGGTGCAAATGGCAACGGCGTGGGTTTGGATCCCGTGGCAATGATCACCTTGTCTGTCGTGATGGTGGTTTCCTTGCCATCGCTCGCCGTTATTTTGATGGTGTTCTTATCCACGAAAGATCCCATGCCCGTATGGACATCGATCTTGTTCTTCTTCATCAGGAAAGCAATACCGTCCACGTTGGCCTTCACAACTTCGACTTTGCGCTTGATCATTTGCGTGAGATTGAGCTTTGGCTCGGAGATATCAATGCCGTGAGCTTTAAAATGATCCTTGGCATTGATGAAGTGCTCCGACGAGTCAAGCAAAGCTTTCGAAGGAATGCAGCCAACATTGAGACATGTCCCGCCGAGTGTTGCATACTTCTCGACAATGGCCGTTTTGAATCCCAGTTGCGCGGAACGAATGGCCGCCACGTATCCACCGGGGCCAGAGCCTATAACAATGACATTGTATTGCATGATAAATTAAGTTTGTGATGAGAAGGAATCAGACACCAAGGATCAGTCGTCCCGGATCTTCCAACAATTCCTTCACGCGGACAAGAAAGCTCACCGATTCGCGGCCGTCGATGACGCGGTGGTCATAGGACAAAGCCACATACATGATTGGCCGGACTATGACCTCACCATTCTTCACGACCGGGCGCTCCACGATATTGTGCATACCGAGGATTGCCGACTGCGGAGGATTCAAAATAGGAGTCGACATCATTGAACCGAATACGCCACCATTGGTAATGGAAAATGTACCACCGGTCATTTCATCAATCGACAACTTGCCATCGCGGCCGCGTGTCGCGAGCCGCACGACTTCGGCCTCAATCTGATCGAACGAAAGCGCCTCTGCATTCCTGATAACAGGAACAACGAGACCCCTGGGCGTCGACACAGCGATAGAAACATCACAGTAGTCGTGATAAACAATTTCGTCGCCGCTGATTGCGGCATTAACGGCAGGAAACTCTTTCAGGGCAACGCATATCGCCTTGGTGAAGAATGACATGAAGCCCAGGCCCACGCCATACTTCTCTTTGAACTTATCCTTGTATTTGCCCCGGAGATCCATGACCGGCTTCATGTCCACCTCGTTGAACGTGGTGAGCATGGCCGTTTCGTTTTTTACGGTTACCAATCTTTTGGCAATCGTCTTACGCAGCGAAGTCATCTTTTCATTGCGCTTGTTTCGACTGCCGCCGGAAGCTATTGTGGGGGGACCAGAAGGCACCTTCGTATCCGCTGGCTTCGCAGGTGTCTGTGCCTTACCTTGAGCCTGAGCGTTCTGCGCGTCTTCCTTCGTAATTCTTCCGCCGACGCCTGTACCGGCAACCTGGTTTGAAGGCACTCCCTTTTCGTCCAGGATTTTGGCTGCAGCTGGCGACGGGTGACCTGCCGCGTATGATTTGTCACCTCCTGCAGCTGCGGCGGTCTCGGTCGGCTGTTTGGAATCGGCGGTTGGTGCAGCGGCGCCATCGGTAATCTCTATTTTACAGATCAGTCCGCCAATGGGTAAGGTATCCTTTTCTTTTGCTACGATGCGCAGAATGCCCGTGGCTTCTGCAGGTAGCTCGAACGTTGCCTTGTCAGATTCCACTTCGGCGATGATTTCATCGAGCTTCACAAGATCGCCATCCTTCTTCAACCACGTGGAGATAGTGACCTCCGTGATTGATTCTCCAACTGTAGGAACCTTCATCTCCTTTACGCCACCGGTCGATTTCGGCGCAGATGCCGCTGGTGCGGCAGGCTTGGCAGCAGGGGCCGCAGGGGCTTTCGTGTCTGCAGCCGGCGCGGGAACGGCGGCGCCGTTCGGATCGATTTCGCATAGCACCTCACCGATCGGAACCGTGGTGCCCTGAGGCTTCACGATCTTCAGCACGCCGGCGCTGGATGCTGTGAGTTCAAAGGTTGCTTTATCGGATTCCAGCTCAGCGATCACTTCATCCAATTTCACTACATCACCATCTTTTTTCAACCAGCTGGCGATGGTGACTTCTGTGATGGATTCACCTACCGCGGGGACTTTAATTTGTACTGCCATTCGTTAATGTGATTTTTTATTAGTGCGTATAGCCATTCCGTTTAACAGAACGGTCGCTGCCATTATATTTCAAAAACTCTATTTACCAGTTTTTCCTGCTCCAACTTGTGAATCTTAGAGTATCCCGTTGCCGGCGAAGCACTGGCTTTGCGCGATACTACTTCCAAATCATATTTTGGCATCATGCGGAGGATGTAAGAAAGGCTGCCCATGTTGGCAGGTTCTTCCTGTGCCCACACAAGTTTAGCGTCCTTATATTTTTTCAACACGGCCTTCAATTGTTTTTCCGGGAAGGGGTGAAGTTGTTCCAGGCGGACGATGGCCGTATCCTTAATCTTCTTCTTCTGTTGCGCTTCCGCCAGATCGTAAAAGATCTTGCCTGAACACAGCGCCACTCGCTTGACGTCTTTCGCCGATACGTTCGGATCGTCCAGTACTTCTGCAAAGGATCCCGACGTGAAATCCTTCACCGGCGAGATCACTGCAGGGTGACGCAGCAGCGACTTGGGCGAGAGCACAATACAGGGCTTGCGGAACGGCCAGACTATTTGTCGCCTCAGCAAATGAAAGAAGTTGGCCGGCGTCGTGGGATTGCTGACGACCATATTGTACTCAGCCGAAAGCTGTAGAAAACGCTCCGGGCGACAGCTTGAATGCTCGGGACCTTGTCCTTCGTAGCCGTGCGGCAATAACATCACCAGACCATTCATCCGCTGCCATTTCGATTCGGCACTCGAAATAAACTGGTCGATGATTACCTGTGCGCCATTCACAAAGTCACCAAACTGTGCTTCCCACAATACCAGGGCGCGGGGCGTCGACATAGCATAGCCATACTCAAAGCCAAGCACGCCGAATTCAGACAACAAGGAATTGTAAATATTGAATTGTTGCTGTCCCTTCTCAATGTTATTCAGTCCGCAGTACGGTTCATTCGTATTCGCGTCGAAGAAATAAGCATGACGATGCGAGAACGTTCCGCGACGCACGTCCTGACCCGACATCCTTACGGGTGTCTTTTCCATGATCAGCGATCCGTAAGCGAGCAATTCGGCCTCCGCCCATCCGAGCACTTTGGTCTCAAAGAACGCAGCATTCCGGTCCTTCAGAAGTTTTTCGATCTGCTTGAGGGGTTTGAATCCTTCGGGAATCGTGACCAACGCCTTGCCTACGGCATCGATTACACTTTGCGTCACCGCCGTGTCAGGCGATTTATCGAAGTCTTCTGGTTTCGCCCACCGCATCTGATCCCATTCCTCTTCGAGCTTCTGCGGCTTGTAGGGAAGCGGCTTTTGTTTTACCTCGTTGAGGCGATCCTGCAGCTGGTTCCGGAAGTTCTTGTCCATCTCATCAGCCAGCGCCGCGTCCAGGTCGCCACGTTCCACGAGTTTCTTCACGTAGATTTCACGAGGGTTTTCGTGCTTCGCGATGATATTGTACAGCTTGGGCTGCGTGAATTTTGGCTCGTCGCTTTCGTTGTGACCATGACGGCGATAGCAGAGCAAGTCGATGAATATATCCTGGGTGAATTTCTGACGATATTCAACGGCCAGTTTCGAAACGAAGCTCACCGCCTCGGCATCATCGCCATTCACGTGCAGTACCGGTGCATCGACAATCTTGGCGATGTCGGTGCAGTAAATACTGGTGCGTGCGTCGTCGTAGTCGGTGGTGAACCCCACCTGGTTATTGATAACAAAGTGAATGGTTCCGCCGGTGGTATACCCCGGCAGGCCAGACATCTGCAAAAGCTCATATACAATACCTTGTCCTGCCACAGCGGCATCGCCGTGAATCAGAATGGCCATTCCCTTGGTGAGATCTCCTCCATACTCATCGTCGATCTGCCCTCGTGTATAGCCAATCACCAGCGGATCGACGGCTTCGAGATGAGAAGGGTTGGGAGAGAGTTTCAGGTATATTTTCTTGCCTGACGGGGTTTTGATGTGACTCGAATAACCCAGGTGGTACTTCACGTCGCCGTCACCCATGGTCTGCTCCGGGCTCACGTTCCCTTCGAACTCGGTAAATATTTGTTCGTATGTCTTTCCGAGGATGTTGGACAGCACATTCAGACGCCCGCGGTGCGCCATGCCAATCACCACCTCTTTCACATCGAGTTCTGCTGCTTTGTTAACGATGGTTTGCAGCGCGGGGATGGTATTTTCACCACCCTCAAGAGAAAAACGCTTCTGGCCGAGAAACTTTGTATGCAAGAAGTTTTCGAATACGACGGCCTCGTTGAGCTTGGTAAGGATTCCCTTCTTCTCTTCGATGCCGGGGTTGTAGTTGACCCACTCTTTCTCACATTTTTCAAAGAACCAGGCCCTGACGGAGTCGTTCCTTATAAAGTTGTATTCGAAACCAATGGGACCGAGATAAATAGCCTTGAGGCGCTCAATGATCTTTCGCAATGTGGCGCGCCCCATGCCAATTTCTGCTCCTACGTCGAACTCTGCGTCCAGGTCGGCGTCGGTCAGGCCAACGCTTTTGTGGTCAAAATTGACGTGGTGGTTACGGCGCTCCCGAACGGGGTTTGTTTTGGATTGGAGGTGTCCGAACGAGCGGTACGTGAAGATCAGATTTCTCACCTGCGTCTCCTTGATCGACAGGGACTCGTCGGTTTTTACGCCGTTGCCGTTTGCTTTCTCACCATATCGCTGGGCAGAAAAGTCATAACCTTCGAAAAATTTTTGCCAGGAGGTGTCGACAGACGCCGGATCCTTCTTGTAGTTTTGATACAGCTGATCAAGATATCCTACGTCCGCATTCGATATATACGAGTAATTATCCATGATTTTTAAAAAGTATTCAAAGGTAGAGAAGCGGTTTAATATTAAAAAATTGAATAATCGCTTAAACGAATATTTGCTTTTTGGCCCGTGTTTTCGTTAACTCACCCCAAATATTTGTTGATTTGATGATCTTTTGAATTGACGATTTGGAGGTCGCTCGTTGAGTTTGAGGCGTCCGGGGCCCTGTTTTGACGGGTTCGCTTGCTCCCACGACTGGCGACAGATAACGCATTTCTTAATTTTCCATTCTCAATTCCCCAAAAAACCATAACTTTGCACCCTTTAAAAATTGGACGAGATCCACGTAATTAACAAACAACGTAATGGTTAAGATCAGACTGGCCCGTAGAGGCCGCAAAAAACTGGCAATGTACGATGTAGTCGTAGCCGACGCCAGAGCTCCACGCGACGGGCGATTTATTGAAAAGATCGGGACCTACAATCCCCTCACTGTGCCGGCAACTATCGACCTGAACGACGATAGGGCGTTCAAGTGGCTGATGGATGGCGCTCAACCTTCCGACACCGTGAAGGCCATGTTGTCGTATCGTGGCGTCATGCTGAAAAAGCACCTTCAAATTGGTGTTATTAAGGGTGCCATCACGCAGGAGCAAGCCGACAGCAAGCTGGAGGCGTGGTTGAAAGACAAGACTGCGAAGATTGACGCGAAGACTACTAAGGTTTCCGCAGGCAAGGAAGCAGATGCCAAGGCCCGCAAGGCAGCCGAAACCAAAGTGCGTGAAGCACGCGCTGAGGCAATTCGGAAGAAGCAGAAAGTCGCTGAGGAGGCTGCGCAACCCGCTGCGCCTGCCGAAGCAGAGACTCCTGCCCCTGAAGCAACAGAACAGGCTTAATAACTTTGCCTATAGCATGATATGCCAGCGCACCGTCGTGCGCTGGCATTTTCTATTTAATTCCCTTATTACTCCACTCCCATGTTAAAGGAATCGTGTTTTCAGATTGGATTCATTCAGCGCACGCATGGGCTAAAGGGTGAACTGACGTGCGTCATCGAGAGTGAACTGCCTGAGGCTGATCTTAATGCTGTGTTCGTGGAGGTGGATAACAGACTTATTCCATATTTTATCAAGAGCCTTTCGCTCCAGGGCAACCGTTCCCTCATGCAGTTGGACGATGTGGAAACACTTGAGCAGGCCCGGCGGCTGGTAGGCAAATCCCTTTACCTGCAAAAAACCCTTCGTCCGCGCCTGGCCCGAGGCGAGTTTTATGACGACGAAATAACCGGCTTTGCTGTAACCGACGAGGCGCTTGGCGACCTTGGCCAGGTACGCGAAGTCATAGATGCCGGCCCAAACAAGCTGATTGCCGTGGATCATGGTGACAAAGAAGTACTTATCCCCGTGAATGGCCCTTTTATAAAATCGATCAACAAGTCTAGGAAAACCATCACCGTAGAGTTGCCGGATGGGTTCCTTGACCTGTGATACTTTCAACGCAGATGGTCCCTGCGCCTATTCATACTTCAACGATTTGGCCGGGTTCGCCATCGCCGAACGTATCGTATGATAGCTTATGGTCAGCAGCGCGATACTCATCGCCATCAATCCACCCAAAACAAATAGCAGCGGATTGATCTCAATCCTGTAAGCAAAGCTGTCTAGCCATTTCAACAGCAGCCAGTACGTGACCGGGCTTGCGATCACAAAAGCTATTGCGATCAGGAGTGCGAAATTCTTGGAGAGCAATATCGTGATCTCCGCCTCGGTCGCGCCCAGCACCTTGCGAATGCCGATCTCTTTCGTCTTTCGAACGGTCGTGATAGCTGCCAGTCCGAAGAGTCCCATACAAGATATCAATATCGCCAGAACGGCCATGATGGTCACGACAGAACTCATTTGTTTGTCTGATCGGTATAGCCTCTCGAAATGGTCGTCCAGGAAAGAGTAATCGAACGGATAATTGATATTGCTTTCCCACGTGTGCTTAATAAATGCAATTGCCTCCTCGGCACGCGCGCCGTCGATCTTTACAGACATTTCATCATAACCCCATTCAGGATGAACGGACATCTGCAGCGTGTTAATCTTGTAGTGAAGGGAGTTGAAATTAAAGTCTTTCGCCACGCCGATGATGGTGCCCAGCGAGTCGTTGTGGTACCAGCTGTGGCCCGCCTTGGTGCCAACCGTTTCTTTTATTCCCAGCTCTTTCGCAAATGACTCGTTGATGATGAATGCCATGTCTTTGTCGGTAGGAATGGCCTTTGAAAAACCTCTGCCTTCCTTCAGTTGAATACCGTACACGTCCAGGTATTCGTAGTCCACATTGACATTGGAGGGCGTAATATCAACTACGGCCGTATCGCTCTTGACTTTGAAGCCTGACTGATGAAAGTTTTCACCCAGTCGCTGACCGCTGGCCGTAACACCCCGTACCAGGGTGTTGCGTTTCAATTCTGTTCGGAGCATCTCGAATTTCTCATTGGCCTCCTGATTCATGTCAATCAGCATCATCTGCTCTTTGTTGAATCCCAGGTCTTTGTCCTTCATATACGACAGCTGCTGCACCACGATGAGCGTGCTCACAATCATGGCAAGGGCCAGACCAAACTGTATCACTACCAGGCTGCTGCGAAACAGCGAACGCCCGGCATTCTGACCGTTCTTCAATACCCTGGATGCCGTAAACGAAGTCATGTAAAAAGACGGGTAAATCCCAGTGAGCAGGCCCAATCCAAGGGTGACGGCAACCAGATAACCGAGGTTCAGGGGTTCGTTCACTAGCGTCATCAGTGAAAGCTGCCGGTCGATCAGTGCGTTTACCAAGGGAACAAAAATGAGATTGATCAACGCTGCCAGCACGAGCGCAAAGCCTGCCAGCACCGTCGACTCAAAAATGAACTGGAGGAATAACTGAAGTTTCTTCGCCCCGACCGACTTTCGCACCCCGATTTCCTTCCAACGATGTGACGCCCGCGCGGTCGTCAGATTCATAAAATTGAGCCCGGCTATCATAAGTATGAATATGCCCACTATGGAAAATACCTTGAGATACGACCCATTGAACTTTCGGTAGTTGTTATAGTCGTGTTCGATATCTGTGGAGGCCAGATGTACGTCATCAAGTTGCTGAAGGAACAGCACGTAAAACTTATTGATATCAGGATCATCCATGTGACGGCGCATGAATGCCGGGAATTTTTCCTCCAGTGCTCCAATATCAGTACCTTGATTTAACACCAGGTAGGTGTTGAGAAAATTGCTTCCCCAGCGATCGTTGAATTCTTTGTTTTCGCTTGTGATGGTTGTCATCGAAACGAGCGCGTCGAATTGCATGTGGGAATTTTCGGGTACATCTTTCAGGATGCCAGTGATCTTGTATTCCTGGTCTCTGTACTTTAGCGACTCACCCATGGCCTGGTCGGCGGTCGCGAAGAATCGGCGAGCGGTAGATTCCGTCACCATCATCGAAAACGGTTCGTCCAATGCCGACACGCGGTCGCCTTGCAGGACTTCAAAATCGAAAATATCCAGGAACGTACTGTCGACGGTGGCCAGGAAGGGAAGCAGAAACTGTTTCTCGTCCCGGGCGACCAATTGCCTGGGCCGACACATGAATCTGGTGTAGTTAACGATTTCCGGAAATTCTCTCGCCAGGTTGGGCGCCATACCGGGCATGGACAGGGCAACTTTCTGAACATTTGTTCCCGTAAAGTTCTGTACCTCGTCGAGCCGGTAGATGTGTTCCTTTTTCGAATGTAGACTGTCGAAACTTCGTTCATCCTTGATGAACAGGTAGATGATGATGCAGGCAGCAAGTCCTATCGAAAGGCTGAAGATATTGATGAATGCATACAGGGGGCTCTGCCGGATGTTGCGCAGCGCGATGACGAAGTAGTTTTTAATCATGGCAGGAAGGGAACAGGTAGGAATACTTCATGGTACGCAGAAAGTTACTGCGTTTCAGTAGTTTTTCTGTGAGGTCGCCAACAACTATGCCGAGCGATAAATCGGGCCGTCCGCCACCAATATGCAATATGCCTGTACGTTATTGAACATTGCTCGTCCGGTTTGGTCACTTTTCGCCTTAGCTTGCACCATAATGAGCGAATCCGATGCACATTGATATTATTACCTGCCTGCCGAACCTCGTAGCCAGTCCGTTTTCCGATTCTATTCTGAAACGCGCCCAATCGAAGGGCCTTGTCGAAGTGAACATTATTGACCTCCGGGCATACGCGACCACCAAGCACAGAACGACCGATGATTATGCCTTTGGTGGCGGTGCTGGCATGGTGATGCTGATCGAACCCATCGACAACTGCATTCGTGCGCTGAAATCGCAGCGGACTTATGACGACATCATCTATACGAGTCCGGATGGCGAGCGCCTGAGCCAGCCCATGGCCAACGAACTGAGTCTCAAGAAAAACCTGATTATTCTATGCGGTCATTATAAGGGAGTGGACGAACGGGTACGGGAACATCTTGTAACGCGTGAGATCAGTATTGGGGACTATGTATTGTCGGGAGGTGAGCTTGCGGCGGCCGTTATCGCCGACTCGGTGATACGCCTTATCCCCGGGGTCCTATCGGACGAGACTTCCGCCCTCAGCGATTCGTTCCAGGACGATCTTATTGCGCCGCCGGTTTATACCCGGCCCGCCGAGTACAAAGGATGGAAAGTGCCTGATGTGCTATTGTCGGGTCATCAGGCCAAAATTGAGGCTTGGAGGCATGAGCAATCTCTCGAGCGAACTTCGAAAAAAAGGCCAGAATTGCTCAAAAAGGGGCATCTATGAATAGTTTATAAACTCTCCGGCTTCCATTTTTCAAATTTCAATTCTTTCTCTACATTTGCAGTCCAATTTTGAAACCATCGGAGTTATGGCAGATCTCATTAAGCTCGTAGAAGCGGAATTCGCAAAGGTTCGTGAAAAGCAACCGTCGTTCAAGCCAGGCGACACCGTGAACGTTCACGTGAAGATCAAAGAAGGTAACAAGGAGCGCATTCAGCAGTTTCAAGGCACTGTGATCCAGCGCAAAGGTGGTAACACCAACGGTGAGTCATTTACTGTTCGCAAGGTGTCCAATGGCGTGGGCGTTGAGCGTATCTTCCCCGTGGTATCCCCCTCGATCGACAAGATAGAGGTGATGAAATCAGGAAGCGTGAGAAGAGCAAAGCTGTATTACCTGAAAGGTAAGCATGGCAAAGCTGCCCGTATCAAGGAGAAAATCTGATTACAGAATACACAACATTCAAGAGCCATCGGTCGCAAGCCGGTGGCTTTTTTTTGTCGTTGTTTGGCGTGTCATTGGCTTCGGTCAGATTTGGAAAAATGCGCGTTCTGACAAACTGTATACGATTGCAATGACACGTAGTGACCGAAATATTCTGTAGTTAGCATAAAATCAAATAATTAATAACTTTGTCCCCTCGCACAAAAAACCAATTATGGCAAGGAACATCGCAGAGCTTCTTGGTAAAGACGCTGACTATCTCCTAAAGCACAAAAGCAAAACCGTTTCGAAGGATCAGCTACACTTACCTTCTTCCGATTTCGTTGATAAGATTTTCATAAACAGCAATCGCAGCCCTCAGGTGCTGAGAAACCTGCAATTGTTATTTGGAACAGGTCGCCTTGCTAACACAGGCTTCCTTTCTATACTTCCGATCGATCAGGGCATTGAACACAGCGCGGGTGCATCGTTCGCGAAGAACCCGATTTACTTTGATGCCGAGAACATCGTGAAGCTTGCTCTCGAGGGAGGTTGCAACGCTGTGGCTACTACATTTGGAGCGCTTGCTATAATATCGCGCAAATATTGCCACAAGATCCCATTCATCGTAAAGATCAATCACAACGAATTGCTCACGTATCCCAACAAGGCAGATGAGATCATGTTTGGTTCTGTGCGTGATGCGTGGAACCTCGGCGCAGCGGCAATAGGGGCTACGATTTATTTCGGATCTGACAATTCAACGCGTCAGATTCAGGAAGTATCGGCCGCCTTTGAAGAAGCGCGCAGCCTGGGTATGGCTACCATCCTGTGGTGCTACACGCGCAACAACGCCTTCAAGAAAGATGGCGTGGATTATCACACATCAGCCGACCTCACTGGTCAGGCAAATCACCTGGGCGTTACTATCCAGGCCGATATCATCAAGCAGAAACTGGCTACCAACAACGGAGGATATAAGGCTCTTAACACAGGAGGCAGCAGCTACGGTAAACTCGATGAAAGAATTTACAGTGAGCTTACCTCGGATCACCCGATCGATTTGTGTCGCTACCAGGTGGTGAATTGCTTCATGGGTCGCGCCGGATTGATCAGCTCAGGAGGAGAATCAAAAGGCGACAGCGACTTGGCGGATGCAGTGCGCACGGCGGTCATAAATAAACGCGCCGGAGGCATGGGCCTCATTTCGGGACGTAAGGCTTTCCAACGTCCGATGACAGAAGGTATCGAAATCCTCCAGGCAATCCAGGATGTTTACCTGGACAAGTCTGTGGATGTAGCTTGAGCAAGTTCTGAGTCTGGAGTATCTAGTCCTGGGTTGTTTGTAGTAGTTAGTATTTTAGCAGCGCCAGGGACTATAAGTACTAAAGACAACTCAGGACCAAATACTAAATACTAAATACTACCCTGCCATGTCTTGGTTCAAGCGAAGTGACAAAGGGATTTTGACTCCCACCGAGTCGAAGCGTGAAGTACCGGACGGACTTTGGTTTAAGTCTCCTTCCGGCAAAATCGTTCATACGCGCGAGCTGAAGAACAACGCGTATGTAGTTCCTGATGAAAACTATCATGTTAGAATTGGATCCGAAGAATACTTCGAAGTGTTGTTCGATGATAACAAGTTCACGGAGCTCGACGCAGACATGGAATCGGCAGATCCTTTGAAATTCAAAGACACCAAGCCGTATCCAAAGCGCATCAAGGAGACCCAGGAGAAATCGGGCTTGAAAGACGCTGTGCGCACGGCCTACGGCAAGATGAATGGGCTCGACCTCACGATTGGCTGCATGGACTTTAGCTTTATCGGCGGCTCTATGGGTTCCGTTGTAGGCGAAAAGATTGCCCGGGCAATGGATTACAGCCTGAAGCACAAGAAACCCTTCCTGATGATTTCACGCTCAGGTGGCGCACGCATGATGGAGGCGGGGCTTTCACTCATGCAAATGGCGAAGACGAGCGCCAGAATCGCTCAACTTGACCAGGCCGGCGTCCCATACATCTCTTTATTAACCGATCCAACGACGGGCGGCGTAACCGCCTCGTACGCCATGCTCGGCGACTTCAACATTGCTGAGCCCGGTGCGCTCATTGGGTTTGCCGGTCCACGCGTTATTCGCGAGACCATTGGCAAGGACCTTCCCAAGGGATTTCAAAGTGCCGAGTTTGTGTTGGAGCACGGCTTCCTCGACTTCATTGTCGATCGTCGGAATTTGAAAGCACGGCTTTCCACGTTGCTCAAAATGCTTCAGTAGCAGTTCGATTACGGACGCGGACGCGCTTTTCCGGACATCCATTTTACTCGAAAACGCTCAAACGCGGCATTTGACAACCGTTGTCTATGGCACGTGGATTGGAATGTCCATCATCGCCAATAACGCTCTCTCATGATCAAGAACTACCTGAAAATTGCCTTGCGCAGTCTACTGAAGCAGCGCGTATACACGGTTATTAACGTGCTGGGCCTGTCGGTTGGCATTGCCAGCTGCCTGCTCATCACGTTGTTCGTGATCGACGAGTTCTCGTTCGATCGGTTTCACGATAAGGCTGACCGGATTCACAAAATCTGGCTGGAACGCAAGTATCCCAATCACATCACCAATTACGCCATCATTCCGCACTCATTCGCCAACGCGATCTCGCGTGACTTTCCGGAGGTTGAAGCCACGGTCAAGCTGGGAGGGCCGAATGCTACGCAAGTGTCCTATGTGGATGAAAGGCAGGAGCGAAAACAGTTTGATGAAGAATTTGTGATGGCCGCCGACTCAAACTTCTTCGACGTGTTCTCCATTCAGCTGCTGAAAGGCGATCCGAAGAAAGTGTTGAAAACCATCTCTGATGTAGTCGTTACCGAGCAAACAGCCAGGCGGTATTTTGGTGATGTTGATCCTGTAGGAAAGACGTTGACCCTCTTTAATCAGCAATATAGGGTGACGGGATTGTGCGAGAACATTCCGGAGAATTCGCACATGAAGTTTGACTTCCTGACCAAGTGGGACGACGATTTCTTTGCGCGCGGTCAGGGAGAAAACTTCGTAACATTTTCGGCCCATGTATATGTTCTGTTAAAGCCCGGTGGAGATCCTCGCGCCTTGGAGGCCAAGTTTCCAAAGATGGTAGACACTTATGCGGCGGCGCAAATTGAACGGGATCTCGGAAAATCGTGGGAAGATTATAAGCGTGAGGGTAATGGATATCGATACAGCCTTCAATCGCTGCCGGGTATCCACCTTGATCCAAACAACATCGAAAACAAACTTCGTCCGGGCGGGAACTTAAACTATGTATACTTCCTGATATTCGTCGCGGCGTTGATACTCGCGATTGCCTGCATCAACTTCATGAACCTGGCAACGGCTAAGTCGGCCGAACGCGCGCGCGAAGTGGGTGTTCGCAAAACCATGGGTTCGATGAAGGGTCAGTTGGTATGGCAGTTCCTGGTGGAGTCGGTGCTGCTGGCGCTCCTTTCCACTTTTATCGCCGTGGGGCTCGCGCAACTTTCCTTGCCTTCATTTAATGATCTCGCTGGTAAACAGCTGTCGATCGGCTACACGCCTCTCCTCTTCAGCGCCATGCTTGTCGTCGCCGTCGTTGTAGGATTCCTGGCCGGAAGCTATCCCGCATTTGCACTGTCATCCATTCAGCCCATCCTGGTTTTGAAGGGGAAATTCACGTCGAGCGCCAAAGGATCCTGGCTCCGCAATGGACTCGTTGTATTCCAGTTCTTCATTTCGATCGTGTTAATAGTCGGCACGCTGATCGTAGTGCGGCAGATGGATTTCATGCAAAGCAAGTCGCTGGGCTACGATAAGGAACAAGTGATCGTGGTGACGCGGGCATTTGCTCTCGAGAATAAACTTCAGACCTATGTCGACGAGGCGGAACGCGTGCAGGGCGTAAGAAGCGTCGGCACGAGCTTCTCATTTCTGGGAAGACAAGAAGATTTCTTCGGGGCGCAGTTTAAACCCGAAGGATCCTCTGAGATATTGACGACAAAAGCAACGGCGATCAACGACGATTTTGCAGCAGCGATCGGATTTGAGTTCGTACACGGCCATGGATATTCGCGCGAGACCAACGACTCACTCTCTATCATTCTTAATGAGTCCGCAGTAAAGACGATGGACATCTCTGACCCGGTGGGTAAGAAGCTTTCGGTTCTGCAACGAACACCGGATGGGAATGTGGAGATTGCTTACACTATTATCGGTGTCATCAAAGATTTTAACTTTCAGACGCTGCGCGATCCCATTACGCCGCTCGCAATCCAGAGCAGCGAAAGCTTTGGGGGCGGAGCTGGGTACGTATTCGTGCGGGTAGAGCCAGGCAATCACGATGCGGTCATTAAGGCACTCGACGCAACGTGGAAAAAACTCCTGCCCGAACAATCCTTCCGGTATACGTACCTGGACGAAGATCTGAAGGCACACTACGATTCAGAAAAGCGGGCGGGAAACGTATTTGCGATTTTCGCTTCGCTCGCTATCATTATTGCCTGCGTGGGTTTGTTCGGATTGTCGGCCTATACGGCGAGTCTTCGCACAAAGGAGATTGGCGTGAGAAAGGTAATGGGTGCGTCTGTCGGCAGCGTTGTGGTGCTGCTTTCCTTAGAGTTCTCGAAGCTCATTCTCATCGCATTTGTGTTGTCCATACCCGTGGCCTGGTTTACCATGGACCAATGGCTGGATGGGTTTGCCTATAGGATTGACATTGGCGCCGGTGTTTTCCTGGCTGCCGGGTTGTCTGCACTGGCCATTTCATGGATAACGGTGAGTTACCAATCTATCAAGGCGGCGGTCGTGAATCCGGTTAAGTCGCTGCGAAGCGAATAGCCCAATAGTTGCGCCCTGAATTCGTCTGGCTATATCCGTTGCCGGTTGGGCCGCTATTATTTGTCCCGCTGTAGCAACGTCCCGAAAAAAAATTTATCACCCATTTTGGGTGAATGACGGTTCCTTTCTGCTAACGTTTTTTTGACCATTTTCAATCGATTTAGAGTCAGTATTTAATACTGTCCATCTGGGCTTTGGCAGCATATTATGCGGTTAAACTCATTTTTCAGTGGATCAAATTCTGTATAGATTAGTCGCGTAACCTAAACCCACAGCTATGAAGAGAATTCTACTTCTCCTGTTCGGAGTGGTGTGCGCATTATATTCCCATGCGCAGGACCGAAACCTGACAGGTAAAATTGTCGACGAGGCCCAAGAGGGCCTTCCCGGAGTAAACGTAATCCTTAAGGGTACCACCATTGGAACGGTATCAAGTTCTGATGGGACTTTTTCGCTCGCGGTACCACAGACTGGCGGCACCCTTGTATTTTCATTTATTGGATTGGCGACACAGGAGGTTGTTATCGGCAACGAAAATGCCCTTTCTGTGAAGATGACGACGGACGTTCGACAACTTAGCGAAGTTGTTGTGACCGGTGTCGGCGTTGCTACTGACAAGCGCAAGATCGCTATTTCAGTAGCCTCGGTATCTGCCAGTGATCTTCCACAGGCGCCAACGGCATCGATCGACCAGGCACTCGTTGGGAAGGTGGCAGGAGCACAGATCTCCAGCACGAGTGGTACGCCTGGCGCGCCCGTTAACATCCTGTTGCGGGGTATCAATACAATCAACCGGGGCACCAGCCCTATGGTTCTGATCGACGGCGTGCAAATGAGCGCGACTGCCATCAACACGATCGACCTAAGTACCATCGACCGTGTTGAGGTAGTGCAGGGTGCGGCTGCAGCAACAATCTATGGCGCGCAGGGAGCAAATGGCGTTATTCAACTTTTCACAAAGAAGGGAAAGGCCGGTAAACTCAACGTCGATATTTCGTCTGGCTTTTCCAGGAATGAATATCTAAATATCGGCGACGTGAAAAAGGCGGAAAGACATGCCTTTGTAACGGATGCCAACAATGTCGTTATCGGTGCCTCGGGCAATGCACTTACTGTCAACCCGGCAACAGGCGCCTATTCAGAAAACGTGCAATACAATTCCCTCGGCCCGACGGTGACAAACAGCAAGGCGTACGATCAAAACTTGTTGTACTACGATCATTTCGAATTGTTTTTCAAACCTGCCAATACGATAAACAACAGCATTTCTGTTTCTGGCGGATCCGACAAGATTGACTTCAGTCTTTCGGCATCGAACAGTCACCAGGAAAGCAATGTCGTGGAAAATGGCTACTGGGACAGAAGTAATTTTACGGCTAATGTGGGCGCTACCCTTGCCAAAGGATTGAGTATACGCTCGGTCACAAACGTGGCGTTTACGAAAAGCACCCTGAAAACGCGTGACCGTGATATCATCTTTCAGATGATGAACGCCTATCCCTTTGCCGATTTCGAAGCGACTACGACAGATGGATCGATACCCTATTATCTGAACCAAACTATTGGTATCAACTCGCGGAATCCGTTGTTCCGTCAGGCTTACACCAACAATGACGACAAGAAGATCGATATTATCCAGAGCTTTAACGTGAATTATAAGTTTCCGAAGTTTGTGGAACTTGACGCGAAGTACGGTCTTAACTATCAGGTGCAGGAGCGAGAGCTGGAGTATTTAAACCAGTCTAAAAATGCCAATGTTGAATACTGGCGAACACAGAATAGCGCGCAGTTCATCTCGAATTATAATACGGCCAACACGGGGGATATCACTAAATACAACAATAGTATAACCTTCCAGAACTTCATTGCGAGCTCGACATTCACGTTCGACTTCAAGGAAGATTTCAATACCAACTTTCCACTGAAATCCTCTACTCAGGTATTGTTCGACTGGCGTAAGAATATGATTCGGGAGTTTACGACTGCAGCGATGGGATTACCGGCTAGTTATCAGCCGTATAATGCGGCCAACACTGGATCATGGCGGGTATACAGGGATTACGAAGAACCTTTCGTTACCTATGGTTACCTGGTCAACCAGCGATTCGACTATGACGATTTCGTCGGTATTTCCGGTGGTTTCCGAAGCGACTATTCATCTGCCTTCGGCGAAGGTTCAAAGCCGTTCACATTCGGTCGCGGCGACGCCTATCTTCGACTTTCAGCGTTAGACTTCTGGGAGAACAGCTCCATCAGCAGCACTATTCCGGAATTCAAGGTGCGGGCGGCGTATGGCCAGGCCGGTATACAGCCGAAGCCATTCGACCGATATGTGACCGTAACACCCTCTACGGTCGGAGCCAACACGGCATTCTTCTACACGCATCAGCAGAGCAACTCGGCTCTTGGCGTGGAGGTGTCTTCAGAGTTTGAGGTGGGCATGGATGTCGTATTCAGTCTTTTCAAGAACACGCCATGGCTTAACGACATAGCTGTCAGTCCTACCTACTGGGACAGACGCACGGAGAGCTCAATCTTTAACGTCGATGTGGCGCCCTCTGTTGGACTTGGAACGCTTAAAGACAACGCCTTCACAATAGGGTCGAGCGGTTTTCAGTTGTCTTTGAATTCCACTGTATACAGCGGCTCCAACTTTAACTGGAACGCCACTGTTAACTATGGCAATCAAACATCGGAAATACTTTCCGTGGTAGGTGGCCAGCCGATATTGATGACGGCCGCCGCAGGCAGCACCAATTACATTCTTCAGCCTGGGCTAAAGATTGGCCAGCTTTACGGCAACAAGATGCTGAACGCCGTTGACGCCGTCGATGAAAACGGCAACTTCCACATTCCAGAAGCGCAGCAAGCGAACTATGCGGTGGCTAGCAACGGCTACGTTGTTGATAAAGCGACCAAACAGCCATTCCTGACAGCCAACAAGTACAGCTTCGGCGACCCCAATCCGAAGTTCAACATGTCGTTCATCAATGACTTCACCTACAAGAGTTTCCTTTCAATTGGATTTCAGGTGGATTGGGTGTACAAGAGTCACCTCTATAACCAAACAAAAGGTTGGATGTATCGCGACGGTATCCACTCCGACTACGCTGTTCCTTTCTCCGTTGAAGGCGAAGAGCCTCAGGCATGGACGGCATTTTACAGAGGGGTCTATGCCGCGCGGATTGCCAATGGCACGAAGGACTATTTCTATGAAGATGCGACTTTCATGCGTCTGAGGAATGTCTCCATTGGTGTTGACTTCGCTAAGGTGTTTAATATTCCTGTGTTCAAAAGGTTACAGCTCGTACTGTCGGGCAGGAACCTCTGGACCTTGACAGATTATACAGGCTTTGACCCCGAAATCAGCTCCGACACGTCTACAGAAGGCAGCTCGGCCTGGGACCGTGGAACAGACCACAACACCATGCCAAACTTCAAGTCTTATCAGGCTACACTTAACATAGGCTTCTAAAAAAGAATCAGATGAAATTTACATATAATCTAAAATCAATAGGGCTAACGTTGCTTTTTGCCGGGGCAACGTTATCCTGCAGCGACCAGTTGGATGTCGAAAACCCGAACCAACCGTCGTCGGCCGCTATCAAAACGGAATCGGGTTTAATATCTTTTGGCCTGGGCATCTATAAGTCGGGCTTTCTCGGTGGAACCAACCTCGGTATCAAGTATTATGATGGCGTGCCCGGACATTTCTGGTCTGGCGCCATTGGCAATCACGAATTGATGGCCGACGTGATTGGAACGGACATTGCCAACATCTTCATCAATCAGATCGGATGTCCTGATCAGATTACGCTGGACAATGGAGCTGTGCTACTCAATCCGAACTCGCCTAACAAGCAAGTCTCTTTTATCCGCATCACGTCTAACCTGAACTCAACAGCGGGCCAAAACTCACTTTACTTTGAATGGGCCTATATGTACAGTCTCAACAACGCGGCTAATACAATCCTGTCGCTGGTTGATGAAGTTGAATTCACGGGCGACGTAGACACGAAGAAGGCCGTGCTAAAGGTTTGGGCGCGCTGGTGGAAGGGATTTGCCTACTCACGGATTGGCTCCATGTATTATGCGGGCCTGATCGTGGACGAGCCTAACGGCGAAGTGATCAACGGTACGAATGGAGACTACGTTTCCAAAGACGCAATGATCGTTGAGGCAAACAGGAATCTGGATGAAGCTGCTTCGATACTCTCCGGACTAACTCAGAATGCTGACTATACGGCAACGCTCACAGGTCTTATTCCCAGTTTTAACCTGGTGGGAAAAGGTGGTATACTGTCGCCACCGATGTGGATTAGATCGATCAACACACTGAAGGCGCGCAACCTGCTTATGAATACGCGCGTGAACGCCATGGCTACTGCACAGTGGGATCAGATCCTGGCACTAACAGCAGAGGGCGTTACGGGCGCGGACCTTGTCTTCACTGGCCGGTCGAACGGAACCGGTGATTTTCTCGATCCCAATAATGGCACTGTGTCCGCGAAATCCACCGGTCCAAACGATACCTATAAAGTGACTGAGCGATTGATCCAGGACTTTAAGGGTGGTGAACTCACGGAAGACCTTCGGTTCAAGAACAATATCAGAATTCGGATGAATACGGCGGGAACAACTGTCACCCCTTACATTGGAGAAGTGTCACGCGGCAACTCCTTCTTCACCCGGTGGGAACTCATCAACCGGGGAACAACGCCGGGTAGCACTAGCGTAATCCAATGGTCTAACGAGAACGCCGGAGGATATGAGCTGTTCATGGCGTCGTCTTATGAAGAGAATGCGCTGATGCGCGCGGAGGCAATGATATACAAAGGTTCAATCGACGAGGGGCTTACCCTGATCGATCAGGTTCGTACGGCGCAAGGCGCAGGGTTGGCCGCCGTTTCAGGAACCGGACTTACTCAGGAGCAAGCTATCGCAGAGCTGAAAAGTGAAAGAAGAATTGGTCTCGTTTTCAGGGCCCTTTCCTACTACGATGCTCGTAGATGGGGTATTCTTGATCCCGTCTCAACCGGTGGCGGCCGAACGGGTGCAGTGGCCCTGGATCGAACAGGTGCCATTTTCAGAAACGCTACGATTGAATACAATTACATGGATTATTGGGACGTTCCTGACAACGAGCTTGCGTACAACCCTCCGGCTGAGGGCAGCGCGCCCACCAGCAATCCCCGATGAGAGTTAACAGAGGAAGCGAGTGTTGTAACCGCAGAGGCGCTGGGACGCGAAGGTTGCAATACTCTGCTTCCCCTGCTTCTTCTCAGGCTACGATGGCCTTACGCGACGCGCTGTATTCTTTCACGGTATCAATAAAGCACTTCACTTTATCCACTTCGATGTCGGGATACAAACCATGCCCGAGGTTGGCGATGTGTTTCGTCGGTCCAAATGCATCGATCATCTTGCGTGTCTGATTTTTTACATCGTTAAGCGTCCCATACAATGCGCACGGATCCAGATTGCCCTGCAACACCTTCGAAGGCATAAGGGCCCGTGATTCAGCAATTCCCATATTCCAGTCGAGGCCCACTACCTGGCAGTCGAGTTTCTCCAGTTCAGTACGGGCAAAGAAGGCGCCTTTGGGAAAGACTATTTTGGGTACCCCCTGGATTGCGTTGCATATCTTTCGAATGTACTTCAAGGAAAATTCACTGTACTGTTCCGGGCTGAGAACTCCGGCCCATGAGTCAAAAATCTGGATTATATCCGCGCCGGCACGGATCTGTCCGCGCAAATAGTTGATCGTGCTATCGGTGATCATATCCAGCAATCGATGGGAGAGTTCTGGCTGCAGATACAGCATTTTCTTGGCGGCGCTAAAAGTCTTGCTCCCTTTACCTTCGGTCATGTAGGAAAAGATCGTCCACGGTGCGCCAGCAAAGCCTATCAGAGGTACGCGACCGTTCAGGCCCTGCTTTGTCAGTTGTATGGCCTGGTAAACATAGGATAGCTCCTCCATCTCAGCAACGTGGAGGCTATTGAGGTCGGCGGTACCTTCAATGCGCTTTGGAAAAAATGGACCTTTATTTTCCTCCATTAAATAGTTGCAACCCATCGCCTCAGGGATGACCAGAATATCGGAAAAGATAATTGCGGCATCGACCTGCAGGATGTCGACCGGTTGAATCGTGACCTCTGCGGCCAACTCAGGCGTTTTCACCATCACCTTGAAATCCTTCGCTTTCTCGCGCACTTTCCTGTACTCAGGCAATATGCGGCCCGCTTGGCGCATGAGCCACACGGGCGTGCGGTCTGTCGGAAGGTCATTACATACTTTCAATAAAAGGTCATTGGTCAAGGTCATCTTTTCTAGTTGTAATTATTGCAGGGTGAGTGTCTCTTCTTTTGACGAATCCCTTGTGGTGATCCCTTCGATTCTTACCGTGATTAGTGATGGTGCGCTGGCATGCTAATGATACAGCCTACCGCCTCCGTTCTTTTAACCTCAATAGCCCGGCCCAGCAAGAGTGCCTCGATGGCGTCCCTGAGGTAGTGTTCCGTGGCAGTCCGCTGGTGCTTGCCTAGCGCGTAGTACCAGTTATCAATGGCGCCTTGGTATTGAACAACATTCGATTCGTCCATAAGCACTACTTCGGGTGTGATGTGTACACCATATTTTTCAGTAAGCTCCAGTGTTTTGTCAGCGATGAGATCAAATTTCACCTGATATTCTTTTCTGAAGCCATTCACGTCGCGCGCATCAATTGGCTGGGGAATCACGCCCATAAAGTCGACCTCGCCTTCATACTGATTGTCCATTTCATTGAGCAGACCTACGTAATCCTGGCTAATGGGACAATCGGTTCCCAAAAAGACATAGGCCCGCAAGGGTTCATGGTTGGTCGTTTCGTGGGCCTTATCACGCAAAATCCCGACGCAAAAACTGCCCAATAACTGGGTGCAAATAAGTATCTTTAGCATGATATCTCGCTCCCTCCACGACAGTGCTCGCGGGGGCCGAAATTTAAGTAAAGGTAGCCTCAGCTCGGCATGTTCGGACGTAAAAAGAAGGTTTGGCGCGCGGGAGTGTTGGTGGCGTTTATCGCGGGCATTTCGATCAGTCCTGCGTCATGGGGTCAGTCGGCGGGGGTATTCTTTTACGAACACATCGAACCCATCATCCACAAAAATTGTATGCCTTGTCACCAGCCTGGCCAGGCTGGACCCTTTAGCCTCATCACTTACGACGACGTATCCCGCAAGGGAGAGTTCATTGCGAAAGTGACCAAGTCGCGGTATATGCCGCCTTGGAAAGCTGACCTTAATTTTCAACAATACCGAAATGCCCGTAGCCTTACCGATAGTGAAATTGCCCTGATACAGGAATGGGTAGCGGCGGGCATGCCCAAAGGAAAGGCTCCTAAAAAGACGAAGAACACCCTCCCGCGGAATACCGCGCTGATAACCCCTGACCTTAGCCTGAAGGTTGCGGAACCGTATCAGATACTCACAACGGGCATCGACGACTTCCGCTTTTTTAATGTACCCACGCAGCTCAAGCGGGACCAGTACCTGAGAAAAATTGAATTCATCCCCGGCAATAAGCGACTCGTTCATCATAGTCGGCTGATGACGGATACGACACACAAAGTGCGTGATATCCACGGACTTTCGGCTAACGATCCGCAAGTGAATCAATTCGAGAAGTATCCCCCGGTTGATAAGTTTCTTTATGGATGGGTTCCCGGCAACTTTGCGATTGAATTTCCGAAGGGCACGGGCAAGAAGCTGTACAAGGATTCCGACATCATTGTAAACATTCACTATTCTCCCAACCGGCGCGAAAACCAACAAGATCAGTCGACGGTGAATTTCTATTTCACGGAAGAAGATTCATTGCGGGAGGTCCATTCGATGGCCATCGCGGAACAAAATATCACCAACGGTCCCTTCGTAATCCCGGCTGAAGAGACAAAAATTTTCTACTCCAAATTCGGGCCTCTGCCTATTGACATCTCGGCTGTTGCCGTGCTCCCGCATATGCACTTTCTGGGTAAAACGTTCAGGGCATTCGCGATCACGCAAGAGGGTGATGCAATCTTTCTGGTGAAGATTGACGATTGGGATTTTAACTGGCAGGACACGTATCAGTTCAGCAAGCTGTTGAAGATTCCACGCGGCTCGACGATTTTCGTGGAAGCTACATTTGACAACACCGTCGCAAATCCCGCCAATCCAACACGACCCCCAAAGACGGTAACTTATGGTTGGGAGACAGCCAGTGAGATGCTGGACATGGTGTTGTACTATCTCGTTTATAAACCGGGCGATGAAGCGATCGATCCATATTGATACCCTGGTCGGCCGACTAGGCTAGGGATGGCCTGGCCATAATCTCTTTTAACAGCTGCTCCTGTGGTTTTCTTCGTTCGAGCTCCTCGTGTTCAGCGGTGTTAATAACATGTTCATATTGCTCTTCAGCGACATGTTTGAATTGTGCGAGCTCACTGCCCGTGAAGGGAACCTGTGAAACATTTGGCCAAATCATATTCTGATATCCCAGTTCGTCCAATACCGGTCCGGCTACACGCTCGAATATCACGAGTTGCTCCCCGGAAAATTCACGACGGAATTTATCGTGATTATCGGCCATGATAGGCTTTACAACATTCTTCCACATCTGACCCGAAGTGGCCGTATTGAGAGATTCAGTTGAGTGATAATATTCGAATATCTCGTCGGAATAGGGGACACCCAGCGCACTACACAAGCGGTGCATCTCGGCTTTGGGGTCGCGAATCAGATCTTCATATCGAACCTGGATCACTCTCTGTGGTCCGAGCCTCTGCCTCACCAGGAGCGACAACCTCTGCTCCTCGTCCCATTTTTTTGCCAGGTAGTATACGTGTTTAGGTCCGACGATAGCCTTTAGAAACGACAATGCCACATCCCGGCCATCGCGGTAAATGTGAAGGTAGTATGGTGCAATGCCTGCCGCTTCTATCTGATCAACATAGTTCACACTTTCCATGCTTTTGCAACACCAATATGCGCCTTGATCGTGCCTGGCTTTGGTCTCATAGATACGCGTGAATAATTCCATGAGTGTGTTTCGGCGACACTGCCGCAGCATGTCATCGACATGAAAAATAACGCCATCCCAGGGAACAGGATTTGCGTTTACCCAGGCACACACATCTTCGGCAAGCTGATAAAAGTGACGAGGAATGTTGAGGTCACCATATCGCGACAGGATCGGAAAGAATATCTTCAGGATGTGCGGCGGATGGGGCGCTGAAATTTCGGGTAATTGATTCAGCATCAAACGTAACAGGTTCGATCCCGAACGTTGTGTTCCTATGAATTGTATGGCTTTAAATTGCTTCGGCATTTCCATGTGACAAGTTCAATATAGCAGGTACCCGATAGTTGCGCCACCCAGAATGAGCAGCACATTAGACGCGTTAAACCGGAACACCAGGAAGAATGACACGGCGGTGATCGATAGCGTCAGCGCTGCATGAGTACCCTGTATGTGCGTTATCAGGATGGATAGTCCCGAATATATGATCAGCCCCACCACACACGGCCTGACGCCTGCCAAAGCAGCTTGAACGACCTGGCTGTGCTTGAGCGCATCGAAGATGGCAGACAGCAGCAACATCAAAATGGCCGAGGGTGTAAATATGGCAACCGTGGCAACGATAGCACCCGTCAGCCCGGCCATTTTATAGCCAAAGAAAGTTGCGCTCACCAGAATTGGCCCGGGCGTGACCTGACCAACGGAGATGCCGTAAACGAATTCCTGATCTGTAATCCAGGCGAGCTGATCCACAAGCATACTCTTCAGTATGGGAATCATCACATAACCTCCCCCAAACAAGGAAAGGCTTACCACGGAGAATTGCTCAAATATCTTTCCCAACAGCGTGCCTGACGACAGCCAAATGGTGGTGAGGAGACCGAGCGCAAATGCGCCTAACCAAGTGGCTACGCGCTTCCACGACCGCGCCGAAGCGACCCGTGGTTCAACCGGTGGTTTAAATAACAACGTGCCGGCTACAGCCGACGACGCCAGTGCGAGAAGTATCGCCCAGTACGAATTAAAAAAATATACTGCAGCGAAACTGGCCGTGGCAATGATGTAGTGTCGCCAGCTGGTACATATTTTCTTACCCATGGAGATACCCGTGGCGAAGATGATTCCGGCAACTACGGGAAAGATCCCTTTCAGAATGTCGTCAATTTGGAAGGCACTTCCCGCGTGCAGATAAAGCCATGTGAGGGCAAGCACCAGCAGGAATGAGGGCAGCAACACGGCCGTCATGCTCACCAGTGCCCCCGCAATACCTGCCACATAAAAGCCCACATAGGTCACGACATTTACAGCGACAGGGCCTGGCAACATTGACGCCAGCGAAATTCCCTCCGTAATCAAATCATCACTGATAGACTTGTCTCGTACAACCATCTTGTTGCGCATCATGGCAATGAGCGACATATAGCCACCAAACGATGTTGAGCCGATCAGCACGAAAGTCCTGAACAAGTAGAGATAGCGTTTGATCGTAGTCTCGTCTTTCAATGATAATGATGGTGCTGTTCTCTTGCGCTAGTGTTGGCTGGCGTTAGCGAACGAGAAGGGATCGGACAAATAATAGGCACGATAAGACGGACTATTCAAGTCTACGCGCCAAACGACTTCGGCATTGTCATTCACGACGGAGATGATGCCACTTTTTTTTGAGGTGCAAACCAGGTATTTGCCAGGGCTAACCAGTACGGCACTGCACATTTTATCGGCCGACAATTCCTTAGAAAGGATGACATTCGACTTTACCTCTGCCTGTTTGGCAGCTTCGTCAATTTTAAACGAAAGTACGCGGGAGTATGATCGAATTTTCCTGTCGCCGTTGTCAAATAGCATGATCTCTCCGACTTCGTTTAGGTAAGCCGCGTGTTGTCTCATGAAGTATCCGGCTGTATCCAGCTGAATATTTCCATCCTCTCCAAGTTTCCAGATCACCGAGCCATCGGAAGAGTTGATCTTCCATATTTCCGAAAAGTCCCGAAATGAAACCAGGTAGTGCCCATCGCTGTCAATCGCCAGGCTGTTCGAGTGTCCGAGCGAATGTGTGAGATCGACTTTTCGCTTGGGGTAATCACGCGGGTCGTATACACTTAGGATGTTCCAATCCCACAACTTTTTTCCGTCTCGCGTAAAAACCATGATTCCCTCGCCGCGTATGTATTCATCCTTGGCATAGCCAAACTTACGAAGGTCCATCCTTACGGAATCGTGCGTCAACGCGACGATATCGCCTTTGGCATTTAATACAGCATCATGGTGAAGCATATTCGGAATACCGTGGTCTTCTAATTCCATGTCAAGTATTTTATCACCGTACATGTCGTATTCCACAATTCGGGAAGTATCGTAGACAGAAAGGACGGTATGATTCGCTGTCCAGGTGAAGGGCCTTCGAACTACCGAATCGTACAGGTGATACCAAACTACGTCACCCTCTTTGTCGACCATTACGTCTACTCCGGTTGGTGAAAGACGTCTTACAAGGATATATCCATCAAACTGCGTCGTGTCTATTACCTGCTTTTTAGTTTGCGTCACTTCCGGTGGCAGCGGTCCGGTTTGAAAATTAAGAACATTCGTGGTGCGATCAGGATTTGTTGTATGAATGACATAGTCGTAGACCACGGAAGGCTTTAGGTTAAGCAACACAATGCGGTGATCCTTGCCCGTTGAATGTCGTGATCTTTGGGTGCGGTGAGTGTGTTCTTTGGGCCAGTATTCGATATAGGCGTCGCTTTCTTCCGATGTGCTGAACGCTATCGTTGGGAGCAGCACATTATCATTGTGAAGCGTGACCTTAGGTTCGAGGCTCTGGCGCACACAACCCGTCAGACACAAAAGAGCCAAAAGAATCGGAATCTCAGTCTTCATGAAACGATGGTTTCGAGTTTGCTTGAGGGACTTCGTTTCAAAGAAACTAAATCCCGGATTCAGTATCAGAATTGTTCATATGATTTCTTGAGGTTCAGAATGAATTCCGAAGAACAAAGAAAGCCACCTGTTCTGCACAGGTGGCTTTCAATAGCTAAGCAAGAATCTTATTCGCTACACAAATTCAGTGTTAGCACGCCTTCACCAGGTGATGGACCTTCATCCGCAATCGTGTTTCCTTTGGGTGATTTGATGTTAAAAACAACCTCAGAATCCCAGTCGCCAGAGACGAATTCAAATGTCAGGATCTCAGTTCCATCGGGAACGGTTACCACCGTCACTCCGCTGTCTCCGTCATCGAGCGTATAGTCGGTAGCTACGCCATCAACGATGACCTTTACAGCGGCTCCGTTCCAACCGTCACCGTACAAGTCTGTCATGTTGATCGTCCAGTCTCCAGCGGGTTCCTTGATGTCCTGTGCACAAACAGCAGCCCAGTTCACCGAACAATTAGCGCCGGGGAATTCCGTACAAACAGATACACCCCACTTGTCGAAGACGCGGCCATCGGCCGTCGTGAATACCCATTTCAGCTGAAATGCGTCGCCGTCAACAAACTTAAAGGCTTCGGTATCGCGGTCGTCACGAATGGATCCTCCGCCCCAAATGGGAAGTTCACCAGTTCCATAATAGTTAAACGAGTCGCCGTCATAAAGTGCAAACACATCGTCCTGTGAAATAGTGAACGTTGTAGGGGCTTTGTCCGCAGGAATGTTCGATCCCTCATATGTCTTATACAGAACGCCCTGATCACCGCCATGTTTAGCTGTTTTGGGGTTGCCATCCTGATCCGTGTAGGCTTCGTTGAAGGCCAGGTAGAGATCAATTTTGGTCACCTCATTCTGATGGTCGATCGAATTCCAAAGCAGGTCGATAGTAAGATCAATCGAAGGATCGCCTTTAATGAAGTTCACATCATCGGTGTTCGCATTGAACTCACCCAACCCGTGAACGCCGGATTCCCACTCGGGAACGATTACCCTGTCTTCATCCTTGCAAGATGAAACACTGGCAATCGCGGCGAAGAGAGTAAGTGCAGAGTATTGATATATCTTTCTCATGATTTTTCAACTTTTAGAATTGGAATTTCAATGCATCCCAGAATACAGCATTGGTGGGACTGTCATACACCACGCCCGGTGTGTTAGGGTTGAGGTTAACCTCGCTTTGCGCATAGGGCAGTCGTAGTGCGAACTGGCGTGGGATCTGTAACGGCTCCTGAAGGTCACCGGGGAAACCGGTGCGACGGAACGCATTGTATATCTCATATCCATTGCCAAAGTTTGCAAACCATGCCTGCTTCAATACGTACTGAAGTTTGTCTCCTGCGAAGGTCGTGTAGCCGGCAACTACATCTGTGACAAATGTGGCAGGCGCCTTGTAGGTAATCGGCCATTCGTAGTCTGCCCAATCAGCCACCGTGCCCGAAGCATCAGCGTCGGCAGCGGTACCAACCGCGAACACTTTGGCCATCTGTTCGGTCAGTGCGTCGCCGAGGAGTTTCTCGTTGGTGATGCCTGAGGTTGCACCCATCGTCAATTGGGCTTCGATCAGGTAGAACTTCACCATCCAGCTGGTGATCATCGGGAAGATGCCGTCACCCGAGCCTTGGTTGTCGCCACCAGCTTCTGCCTCATCGTCAAATAGACCGCCAGCGGGATAAGCCCCAACGGTGGTTCTCAGCGGGTTGTCGTTAGGTACGCCAGACGGGTCTGACCTGTCGCGGCCAAAATAACCAGCGAGGTAGTTCCGTTCATCATCACTGAGATTGGCGGCTGTTTTGCCGTAAACCAGGTTAGCTACGTAGTTGCTCAGCGGGAAGTAGCTGTAAACACAATCGTCGCGCTGCGAGCATGGAGCTGTTTGCTTTTCTGCCGGGTCATCGAGGTTAAGTACCTTGTCAGTCTGCCGTTTGAAATAGAAAGGCGTCCTTGGATCGCGGTTCGCGAGCATTTCAGCCATAAACTTGGCGCCGAAGTAAGTGTAAGCCGCCTCACCGCCAGCATAACCGTCAATGTACATAGGGTGACGGTTGTCGGGGTTTTGAGTCTTCGAGAACCGGAATTGAAAATCGTCAGCGGCACTCGCTATGAAGATGCCACCCGTCGTGCTTGTATTCAGGGTAAGCAACTCCGCGATTTTCGATCCAGCTGTATTGTCAACACGGCGTGTCTGAACCAGCAACTTAAGCTTTAGCGAATAGGCGGCCTTGGTCCAACGTGCGACGTTTCCATTGTAGATGAGGTCGCCGCCGATCGTCGCCGTGCTGGTCGCCTGAATGTTTGCAATTCCGGCATCGATCAGTGCAAACAGCGACGTATAAATGGAAGCACCCTCGTCGAAGGCAGGTGTCTTGATGCCCTGATCTCCCCGGAACGCCTCCGAGAAAGGAACATCGCCCCAGATGTCGACCATAAGGCTAAAATAATATGCCTTGAGAATTTGTGCTGCTCCGAGTTGTTTGGGTACGTTGCCCGCCTCTTCGGCTGCCATTATAACCCGGTCAAGATCCGCAAGAGGATTTTCCGTAAGATAATTCCATTGCGTATTCCAGGTGGCATTTGTCATGTTGAAGTCATCCGTCGAAGCTGTGAGGCTCATAAAGCCCATAGCCGAATCGTTGAGATCGGCAGCAAATGTGCTCGACGCATTCAATATGGCGTTTGAGAACAGCAGATTCAACGATGCCTGTGAAGGGTTGTTTGGATCTGTGTTTATATCGAGATCAAAGATGTCGCACGACGACACCGAGCATACCATTACTATTGAAAGGGCAAAAACTGCTCCTTTATTTCTAAACTTTTTCATGTGGCTAATCAGATTAGAAGGTTAGCGTTAAGTTCACACCGTAGCGGCGCACTGTGGGCGCAGATCCGTATTCAAATCCCTGCACGTTAGAGTCAGCAGTTTCACCAAGCACCTCCGGATCCAGGTTCAGGCCATCCAAAACGTTTGGCGCATTGAACCATAGGTTTCTACCTGAAACAGAGATCGATGCTGAACCAAACGGCGTCTTGGAAAGAATCGACTTAGGGATCGAATATCCAAGGCTCACTTCGCGAAGGCGGATCACCGTTGCATCATAGATGTTCACTTCATCGGCCCCGTATGCTCCCCATCCATTGGAGAAGTGAGAATCGAAAGCTGTGATCGGCACGGTGTTTTTGATGGGGTTTCCGTCATCACCAACGAGTGGTTGACCCGTCTGCACATCTCCCAGGTAGCCGGGTACGACCCGCAAGGCTTCACGCTCTACAGAGTTCGCCAACATTCCGCGCAACAGCAAAGAGGCGCCGGTGAACGAATAGAATTCTCCACCTTGCTTCCAGTCTAGCAGCGCACGCAGCGTGAACCCTTTAAACGAGAAGGTATTGGTGAACCCTAGTTGAAAATCAGGATTCGGGTTTCCAACTACGGAAGATTCAGGAGCGAGAAAAGGCAATCCCGTGTTGGGATCAACCAACAGTGTTCCGTCGTCAGCATAAACATACTTGCTACCGTAAATTTGTCCATAGGGGAATCCATTGCGATGGATAGTAGCCAGTGTTCCGCTAGGACCACCAACGATAATTTCGCCGGTAGGACCCGCATCAACGATCTCTGAACGGATGCGTGTGTAGGCCAGATAGGCATTCCACTTAAATCCACTTGGCGTGCTGATGGGGGTGAGATCAAGTCCGATCTCCCAACCCTTGTTCGATAACTCACCGATGTTAACCACCTCGCGGCTGAAACCGCTCGAGCGCGCCACGTCAGCAAAAGCAATTTGACTGGTAGATACACGGGAGAAGTAAGTGAGATCTATTCCAATCCGGTTTTGCAAAAATCTTGCCTCGACGCCGCCTTCATATTCCGTAGTGAACTCAGGCTTCAGGTTCTGGTTACCCAGCGTTGCTGAGAGCGATGCCATGTTGGATACCGTTCCCGTTGCGCTGGTAAATGGCGTAACGATGTTGTACACCGAATTTACGAGATAGGGGTTTGCATCATTACCAACTTTTGTGACGGATACACGCGCCTTCAAGAAGCTGATTGCCGTCGGCAACTCAAACATGTCGCTGAATACAGCGGACAAGCTTACGCCTGGATAGAAGTAACTATTGTTTCCCTCTGGTAACGTCGATGACCAGTCGTTCCGTCCTACAAAGTTCAAGAACAGATAATCCTTGTAAGAAAGACGAATGTCGCCATACACGCCGTATAGCCTGCGAAGGCGGCTATAATCGTAGTCCACGATTTGCGTCGAAGTCGCGTCAGTAAGGTTAAGTCCGGTTGAGATGATACCTGTACCCGTAACTTTGCGGCGCGTCAGTTCACGTTGGTTAGCATTCATGCCCACCACTGCGGTGAGATTGAAGCTCTCGCTGAGGTCCTTATCTATCGTGGCCAGAAAGTTATAGTCTTGTTCGGTATTAGTAATGTCTTCTGTGTAGATCTGACCCAGGGGAAGGGTTGACCCACCGGCGCGGACAATGTTACGGCGATTCTCACTGTACGTATTGATACCGCCTTTGAACAACAGGTTTAACCAGGGCGTAACATCATAACCTACGGTCATGTTGCCATATACACGGTTTACTTTGCTGTTGTAGAGGTTGTACTTCGAAATCCAGAGCGGGTTGTCGAGCGCACGATAGAAAATGTTGTTTCCGTTTACTGGGTCTTCGAATGGGAGACCATTAAGATCGAAGTTTCGGGGAAGGTAGAACAAACGGGAATAAATTGAAGTTGCCCCAATGAAAGAACCTCCCTGGGAGAAATAATCATTGAATGCGCTACCGCCCGATTGTGGTGACTGCTGATTCGTATTAACGTAGTTAACCGTTCCGGCAATGCTTAAACCATTTACCAATTCGCCATTTCCGCCGAAGCTCAACGTGGTACGATCGGCTCCGGAATTAGGAACGATACCGTCCTGATCCATTCTCGAAAAACCGGCGTTGATGTTTGCTCGCTCACCGCCAGATGAAATCTGAATAGCATTCTCCCACAGTTTCCCTTGTTGAAAAAAGCCGCCGATGATGTCATGTGGCTCGACTTTATAGGGAGCCGATACGTTCACCGTTTCACCGTTGTCGGTACGGGTGTAAGCCTGAACAAAGTCAGGGAATACATTTGGGTTATAGATGTTAATTGGGTTTGGCGCATAGCCCTCAGGATAGGGCTGTCCATCCGGATAAGCACCGTATACTTTCTCATAGTGTGTACCATACTTGGAGTTGATATCATCAACATGGTCAGGGAAGGGCGCGCCCCAGTTACCAATGAAAGTACCGTTATAGACCTGGTTCGATCCCTGAGTGTAAACGTCCTGGTAGTCGGGAATTCCCGAAAGTTCTTCGATGTTCATGGAACCATTGTAGGTCACCTCTAGGCCTTTGCGGACGTTCTTTTTCCCGGCCTTCGTCGTAACCACCACGACGCCATTGGTTGCGCGCGATCCGTACAAGGCGGATGCAGCAGCGCCCTTCAATACGGAGATGCTTTCGATATTGTTGGGGTCAAGGTCGAACGCCCGGTTAGAAAAAACCGTGTTCGAACCGGAGCCGCTGCTTCCTGCCGGATCGGTGCTATTCGTGGAGTTGTCGAACGGAATTCCATCAACAATGAACAGCGGCTGGGTATTGCCCGTGAAAGACGACATACCGCGAATATTGATCTTGGTGGACTGACCAGGTGCTCCACCCGCACCGATGATGCTCACGCCGGGCATTTTGCCGGATAGTGCTCTCAGCGGATCGGGCTCCGAACGCTGCGCAAGATTGTCGGCTCCTACGGTCGCCACGGAATAGCCAAGAGATTTCTTCTCGCGCTCCATGCCAAGCGACGTCACAACAACTTCAGTAAGCTGCCTGACATCTTGTGTAAGCTGAACATCAACGGCACTGCGCTGCCCCACGGCCACCTCCTGTGTCGTCAAGCCGATAAATGAGAAAACGAGGATAGGATCAGCGCCTGAAACAGAAAGGGTGTACTGTCCATTGGCATCGGTAACGGTTCCATTGGTGGTACCCTTCAGGACTACGTTCACGCCGGGAAGGTCTGTGCCGTCCTCTGGGGAGGTCACTTTCCCTGACACGACTCGCTCCTGCGCCCACGCACAGAGCGCAAAAACTAACGCGCTACACGTCAGTAGAAATTTCTTCATAGGTTTAGGTTTAGGTTAAATACTACCCCAAAATAGGCGAGTAATCATGAAAAAGAAATACCCCTTGCGAGGTTAGAACATTGTTTCACACCCTGTACCCAACAAAATCGCGGTATTTATCCGCGAAAATGGGTTTTTTCGATACCCACTCTTTGACCAAATATTTTTTTGCAAAGACGTAAAAAATACGACGCCTGTTAAAACATGAATGTTACCACTCATCAAGATATTGCATGAAAAAAGGCGACCATTTTGAATGGCCGCCTTGTGAGGTTATCGTACGCAACGGTTTACTGTCCTTCCGGATTTTTCACCGCGCTGCTCTCACCTGAAGGTGGATTGTACACCAACTCATTGTCAGGAACATCCCAATAGTCGACGAAGTTATAGTTTATGATTGCGTTCGTGTTCACGTGACCCGTGGCATCTACGACGATTGCACCCGTACGCCCCCCTCCTTCGGTCACGTCGCGGATCACACCCCAACGACGTGCATCGTAGAAGGAAAGACCACGAAACGCCATCACGATGCGACGCTCACGGCGAAGCTCTTCCTTGGCTTGCGCGAGTGACAGACCAGTACCTGCAACCGGGTCGAGCCCTGCACCCTGCATCGTCCGTATGTCATCGACGATCGCCAGACCTCCTTCGATGTCCCCCGTGTTGATCTTAGCCTCCGCGCTCATCAACAGGTTTTCTTCCTGTGTGCTCGCAAGATAGAGTTCATACTCGCCCACCTCGCGGCTGCTCATGACGATTGTACCCGCGACGTCGTTGCCGCCATTTAGCAACTCCCAGCGTGTATTGAAAGAGTTGCCGCGCGAAGACTCACCACGCCAGGGTGCCGCCAACTGGTTGAAGTTATTTTCCAGACGCAGATCTCCTGGCTTGAATTCCTGAATGAGACGTTCGCTTACCTTATAGGTGATACCGCTTCCTGGATTACCGGTCGACTTGGGTGCGATGGCCCCTGCGGTGGCGGAGATAAAGTCTCCATTGCTGTTGGCCCTGCCGGTGAACACCATGTCCGCCTCCTGCACACCCTCATCGGTAAGAGCGATAATCTGACTCCATTGTGCGGAGGTCATATCTGCGGTTGGCGTGTTGACCAGTAGATTGCGCGCCTTCATCGTGCTAATCGTTCGAAGCCACATGTCGGGGCTGGGCACACCACCCTTTCCGACCTGATTGAAACTGGGAATCAATAGCCCTACCGTTGACTGGTATGCTTCATTGTTGGCGATGCCCGCCAGCAACGCGGCCGCCTGATCAAAGTTAGCGTTGGCCTCTGTCATGATGTCTTCTTTGGTTACAAAGTCGCCATTGCTCGCGTTGGGAGTGTTATTGACGATACCCGCGTAATAGGTCGATCCAATGCGTGAATAGGCATAACCTTTCCAGAAATAGGACCACGCCTTGATGGCATTTATCTTCGTTTCTGCATCACCCGTAAACTCTACCTCTTCGATCAAGTCTAAGACGGAATTGCAACCATTGTTCATGGCATACATATACGCCCACTCATAGAAAAGCGTGTTTTGGCCCGCGTTTGCATTCACATTGACGAGCTGCAGCAGGCCGCGCTGCGTGTTGGGGGCATTGGGATTCAATACCTTCGATCCGTTATCAAGCTGCACATATTGCGGGCAACCAATTTGATTACCATAGATGTTGGCCGCCTCTTCACCGATGACGTCGCCCATCAGTTCGTGAAAACCCATTGCTCCGGTCCAGTAGTACCCTGGAACACCATCATAGTACTTGAGTTCTTTGAATCCATTTACATAAACAGATCCCTGTGCCAGGGAAATAATCCCGTTCTCAGTTGCCGCAGTAGGCGGGCCGGGCTGATTGGGATTTTCAATATCCAGGTCGTCCTTGCAGGCAAAAGTTACCGTTACAAGAAACGCACACAATGTATAGGCTAGTTTATTCTTTCTCATAGTCATGCATTTAAAAGCCGATGTTCAAGCCAACCTGATAGGATTTGTAGTTGGGCATCGTGTTGTGGTCCGTGCCTCTGTCGAACGAAGAGTTTGCCGTGCCCGAGCTGACTTCAGGATCCATTCCCGTGTAGTCCGTGAAGGTTAACAGGTTTCTTCCCGTAAGCACCAATTGCAGTTTGCGGAAGGCACTCAGATGGAAGACCTTCGATAAGTCAACACCCAGCGATACGTTTCTCAGGCGAACGAACGACGCGTCTTCGTAGAAATAGTCTTTGGTTCCATTCGCCTGACCCTGCGCATAGACGCCCCGATAGAAGGCGGTCCAGGCGCCGGTTTCGCCCTCGATCGTAATGGGTTTTTCGTAGTCACTGTGTATGCCGTCGCGATACATCCATTCTTTCGTCTGATTGTACAGGTGGCTTCCATCCACCCAATCGAACTGGAACGAGAGATTTACCATGTTGCGGAAACTCACGTCGTTGATGAATGACATGTTGAAATTGGGATTCGGATCGCCGAAGCTATACAGTCCGGAGGTGAAGTAGGGTTGCTTGGTAGCCTTGCTTACGACGTAGCCATTGCTGGCCACCGTGTAATCGGCCTGCGATGCTTCGGGGATGTAGAAATTGCCATTGGCATCGCGCGCGTCAACCGCATGCAGGGAAAAACGACCATACAACTGCCCGATCTTTTCGCCGGGCTTCAGCACGTAGTTGGTGCTTCCTGCGCTGGAGAGGACAACGATTTCCTGACCGTTGGTCGAGGTAATCTCAGAATACTGCTTGCTGAAGTTGGCCACAAAATTCCACGTGAATGCATTGTTGTTGAATACCTGAAAGTTCAAAGATGCCTGCAGTCCGCGTGACTCGATCGAAAAGGCATTGTCCAGCAATGTTCCAATACCGGTGGTGGGAGCTACGTTCACGTCATAAATGGCATTGTCTGTGCTACGCTGCCACCAGGTGGCCGATAAGCCAACATCGTTCAGCCAGTTGGAGCTTGCATTCACCGCAAAGTTCATGTCGGTTCCGATCTCAAACTCGCGCGATACTTCCACATCAAGGGCTGGATTTGGCTGTGCCGACGGAGTATAGAAGGAGCTCGTCGTTCCGAGGCTCTTGGTGCCCAGTTTCAGGTAGCGATCAAACGGCTTTGGTTGAATACCGGCTTCGCCATACGCCGCGCGAAACTTGAACTCCGGCATAATCTCGGAGATCCCAGATCCCTGCCAGAATCCGAGCGACGAGATTCTCAGATAAGCATCGCCGCGGGGAAATGTGAACGGCTTGGAACCCTTGCCGAACGAAGAAGAATAGTCGCTGCGAAAGCCTCCCGAAACACCTGCGAATTCGCCGAACTCCAGGCGTTGGTTAACGAGGTAGCCATAGGTAAAGAAGGGCTCCGTGTAGTCGCCTCCATAGTATACCGGATCAGACTTTTGCCTCGTCACGTCGGCAGCGGGTATGACGAACGTCGTTGCCTGGCTGGCTGTGAAAGGCGTATAGGTCGGCAAACCCAGTCCGTAAGTGATGTAGTGGCGATAGTCCGTCTTCCGAACATCATAGGCAACTTGGGTGGTAGCCACGAGCGGAAAGTCTATGTTGAAGTCATTCTTAAAATCGAACTTCACGATAGCCGTTCCCAGGAAGTTCTGAAACGTCTTGTGAAACGAGTAGTTGTCGATCTCACCAAAGTAGTCAGTGGCAAAATTTGACGCGTAGGATTGTGTAGCCACCGCGTTGTTGTTGTCAGACTGATTACGATAGATGGTTTGCTGCTCCTGTTGTTGCCAGTTGAGACCGTACTTGAGATCGAGTTCAACGAACTTGGGGAACTTGTAGTTGAGATTGAAGTTCTGTATTACATCAACCTTGTTGTCTTTGTAGCGGGTGTTGCGCTGGTAGTACAAAGGGTTGAAGTGGTTCACACCGACTGCATCACCGAAATATGCAGCCACATCGCCATCGGTATCCAATTCATCGAAGTTGGCAAAAGGCCGGGCGTTGTTCACGCTGAACATGATGGTTCTATCGAGGGTCTTTATGGTGTTCTTCGTATAGGCCAGTTGCGTAGTGCTGCGGAACGTAAGTCCCTTGGCTAATTCAAATCCGAGGTTCGCTACGAAGTTGCTCCGGTTCAGCCCACCGTTCTCGATGATGTTGCTTTCCTGGTTGTTGTTCGACGCCGATATCATGAAATCGATCTTGTCGCTGCCACCGGATACGGAGATGCTGTTGTTAATCGTATTGGCCGGGCGAAAGAAGAAATCGAAGTGATCATAATAGCTAAGATTCTGATCATACGGTTTGTCCGTCTTGCTGGTAAGTGAGAGCGGATTGTACTGCACGTTTTCACTGTACACGAGGGTTTCAGGATCGAGCGTCAGTGGATTGCCCGAAGTACCGATAACAACATTGTTCGCATCCGTGGTGAAGGCGTGGTACTGGGCCTTACGCACGTTACCGATGTTGAGGTACTCGTTGGTGGCGATACTGCTCGAAATGTCGACATTTACTTTTCCAGCTTTGCCCTTTTTGGTGAAGAGCTGGATCGCACCGTTCGCGCCCTGCGCACCATATATGGTTGCCGAAGCAGCCCCCTGCACGACTTCGACACGCTCGATCGTACTCAGGTCGATGGTGTTCAGGTTGGTCGCGGCTACCTGCACCCCGTCGATCAGGATAATGGGTGCCGTGCCCCGGTTGATGGTGTTGATGCCGCGAAGCACGATGTTTACATCGGCACCCGGAGTACCGCTCACGCTGCTGATCTGGGCGCCGGCAATTTTGCCCACCAGTGCCTGGTCAATGGACGCCGTAGGTGCTGCCGGCAGTTCGCTGGCCGAGACAGACTCGACCGAGATTCCGAGCTTCCGCTTGTCCGTCGCCACGCCCACACCGGTAACCACGATTTCCGACAACTGCGTCACATCCATACTGAGTTGAATGTCTACAACCGTACGACCTTCGATGGCCACTTCCTGGGTTTTGAGTCCGATAAATGAGAATACGAGGAGCGATCCGGATTCGGGTACTGACAAACTGTAGGCTCCGTTGGCATCAGTCACGGCACCGATGGTGGTGCCTTTCACGAGAACGTTTACGCCCGGGAGGTCGGTGCCGTCTTCGACAGACGTGACCTTGCCGGAAATGGTTCGCTCCTGCGCCAGAGTTGAAAGCGCAGATGCGAGCAACATGTACATGAGTACAAGTCTCTTCATAGGTTTAGGTTTTGGTTAAAAATTGGTTTAGACCTACAACCTAGGTGAGTTACCGCCGTCGTAAAACACGCGTTTTGGGGTATTTGAACTGACTCTCAATAGGTTGCCCGTCGGCACAAGGCCTGGAAACGATTGAGAGCGGGAGGCTCCGTAGGGTTAAACAGCGTTATTTGGCCAATCCACCGCGAAGAATGCGCAGGCCAGGTTTATGGGACAAGTAGGCGGGCGAAGACGAGTGGTTTTTCGTGTATTACCCCATCTTGCGTTAATATTGTCCACATTTTATCCCTATTTAAGGGGTGGATGTTTACGGGCGAGAAACAAAAAAGCCCCCGCTATGCGGAGGCTCTTGCTATCCTTCAGAAATCTATCCCGGTCAAGCTTGTGCTACAGGCTCCACCGATACGAAAGACTTTCCTTCTTTCTTCTTTTTGAAAACGACCACGCCGTTAGTCAGGGCGAACAAGGTGTGATCCCTGCCTATACCCACGTTCTTGCTGGGGTGATGCTTGGTTCCGCGCTGGCGTACGATGATGTTACCGGCAATCACCTGCTGACCGCCGAACACCTTGATACCAAGTCGTTTACTTTCTGATTCACGACCGTTCTTTACTTTACCTTCGCCTTTTTTATGTGCCATGGCTTAATACTTTTTGCTGTTGTTGGATGCCCGGAGTGGAAGAATTACCCGATGCTGTTGATTTGAACTTTGGTGAACTGCTGGCGGTGGCCATTCTTTTTGGCATAGCCCTTTCTTCTCTTCTTTTTGAAGACGATGACCTTGTTGCCTTTCACGTGTTCGAGGATCTTACCCGACACGGTCACGCCACTCACAGTAGGGGCGCCAATACTCACCGTAGTTCCATCGTCTGTCAGGAGGACTTTGTCGAAGCTTACTGCTGCGCCTGCCTCTCCTTCCATTTTGGGAGCGTAGATATATTGGTCTTTAGCCACTTTGAACTGTTTGCCGGCAATGTCTACAATTGCGTACATAGCGTTTTTGAAAAATTGGACTGCAAAGGTAGGCAAAGATTTAAGAAAGTCAGATCTGTGGTTCGAATATTTTGAAAAAAGCCGGCGGCGGCGCGCTGAAAATTTTAAAAAAAAATCTTTCCCGGCCCGTAGCTTACAGAATCCGCTAATTGCCGGCGATTAAGACGTTATTTTACAGTAACTTAACTGTCCACAAGTTGTCCACATGTTGTCCACAATCGGTTCCCCTGCATTGAAATAGCGGTTTTGATAATTAGAACCATTCTACTTCATTTGTACACTTGACGCTGCAGGGGCGGGTTTCAACTCTGCATCAAGCAAACTAAAAATTTACAGGGAGAACATCGGGGAATTGGCGAAAGCCGGTGCCCCTGTTGAGCTTTTTTTCACTTTTAAAACCCTATTGCCATGAGCCACGCGATGAAAGAGGAGCCGATTCTCAGAGAGAACAAAGACCGATTTGTACTTTTCCCAATTCAGCAGCACGAAATCTGGAAATTTTATAAACAGGCTGAAGCTAGTTTCTGGACAGCCGAAGAAATCGACCTGAGCCACGACCTCCGCGATTGGGCTAACCTGAACGACGGAGAGCGCCATTTCGTCACCCACGTACTGGCTTTTTTTGCCGCCAGCGACGGCATCGTGAACGAAAATCTCGCAGAGCATTTCATCTCGGAGGTCCAGTACACCGAAGCCAAGTTCTTCTATGGCTTCCAGATCGCCATTGAAAACATCCATTCCGAAACCTACTCCCTGCTCATTGACACCCTGGTGAAGGATACCAAAGAAAAGGACAAACTTTTTCACGCCGTCGAAACGATGGATTGTGTGAAGAAGAAGGCCGACTGGGCGCTGCGCTGGATCAGCCAGGGCAACTTCCAGGAGCGCCTTATTGCCTTCGCCGCGGTGGAAGGCATTTTCTTCTCCGGATCATTCTGCTCGATCTTCTGGCTCAAGAAGCGCGGCCTCATGCCGGGACTCACCTTCTCCAATGAACTTATTTCGCGCGACGAAGGATTGCATTGCGACTTCGCCTGCCACCTCTATACGAAACACGTCGTTAATCAACTCCCTGTTGACACCGTGATCGATATCATTCGCGATGCTGTTGAGATTGAAAAAGAGTTCGTAACTGACGCCCTACCGGTTAATCTTATCGGCATGAACGCCGCTCAGATGCGTGAGTATATCGAATTCGTTGCCGACCGTCTTGCCAATGAGTTGGTTGGACAGAAAATCTACAACACCGCGAATCCGTTTGACTTCATGGAAATGATTTCATTGAGAGGCAAAACCAACTTCTTTGAAAAGCGCGTGGCTGAATATCAAAAAGCCGGAGTGATGAACAGTATGGAGAAAGATACTGCTCCTAAATTTTCACTCAACGAAGATTTTTGATTATTTTCAATCACTTTTTAACCTATTCTTCTTACCACAACCCCTTACCTAAAAGATGCTTGTACTAAAACGCGACGGACGCAGAGAATCTGTCAAGTTCGACAAAATCACCGCGAGAATTGAAAAGCTCTGTTATGGATTAGATCCGAAGTTCGTCAACCCGGTTGAATTGGCCATGAAGGTGATCAATGGCCTTTATGATGGTGTTTCTACGCAGGAGTTGGACAACCTGGCTGCAGAGATTGCCGCCACGATGACCACGAAACATCCTGACTTTGCCAAGCTGGCGGCACGCATCGCCGTTTCCAACTTGCACAAGACAACAAGCAAGTCGTTCTCCAACACGATGAAACGACTGTACACTTACGTCGATCCCAAGACGGGCGAAAATGCACCGCTGATCTCGAAGGAGACCTGGAAAGTTATTAAGGAACATGCGGCAGAACTCGATGAGGCAATTCTGTATGATCGCGATTTCAGCTACGACTATTTCGGCTTCAAGACGCTGGAACGCTCGTACCTGATGAAAGTAGATGGTAAGGTGATCGAACGCCCGCAGCACCTTATCATGCGTGTAGCCGTAGGGATACACGGTGAAGACATCAATGCGGCAATCGAAACCTACACCTTACTTTCTGAAAAATGGTTTACGCACGCTACACCGACGCTCTTTAACGCCGGCACGCCGAAACCACAACTGTCTTCGTGTTTCCTCCTCACGATGAAGGACGACAGCATCGACGGCATTTATGATACACTCAAGCAGTGCGCCAAGATTTCACAATCTGCCGGCGGCATTGGCCTGAGCATTCACAACGTGCGCGCCAAGGGATCCTACATCAAAGGAACCGGCGGTACATCAAACGGCATCGTTCCGATGCTGCGCAATTTCGACATGACTGCCCGCTATGTAGATCAAGGTGGTGGCAAGCGCAAGGGTAGCTTCGCTATCTACCTCGAACCCTGGCACGCCGATGTCTTCGACTTCCTCGACCTCAAAAAGAATCACGGCAAAGAAGAACTTCGCGCGCGAGACCTTTTCTTCGCAGTATGGATACCTGACCTGTTCATGAAGCGGGTTGAAGACAACGAGATGTGGTCGCTCTTCTGCCCGAATGAGGCACCCGGCCTGGGCGACGTTTGGGGTGAAGAGTTCGAAAGACTTTACGACAAATACGAAAAGGAAGGCAAGGCACGCCGCCAGGTAAAAGCCCAGGACCTTTGGTTCGAAATTCTTGAGTCACAAATCGAAACCGGTACGCCTTACATTCTCTACAAAGACGCCGCTAACCGGAAGTCGAACCAGAAGAACCTCGGCACTATCAAATCGAGTAACCTTTGCACGGAGATCATCGAATATACGTCGCCCGAAGAGGTTGCGGTATGTAACCTCGCTTCCATCGCATTGCCTAAGTTCATCAACGAGCAAGGCAAGTTCGATCACCAGAAGCTTTATGATATCACCAAGGTAGCTACGCGCAACCTGAATAAGGTAATCGACGTCAATTATTATCCGGTTCCCGAAGCGCGCACGTCCAACATGCGCCACCGTCCGATCGGACTCGGCGTACAAGGCCTGGCCGATTGTTTCATTCTGCTTCGCATGCCCTTTGATTCACCAGAGGCGCGCCGTCTCAACGAAGACATTTTCGAAACCATCTACTTCGGCGCCATGGAGGCTTCCATGGAACTTTCGAAAGTGAACGGTCCTTACGAGACGTTCAAAGGATCACCGGTGTCTAAAGGCATCTTCCAATTCGACATGTGGGGTGTTACACCCAAGAGCGGTCGCTGGAATTGGGATCAGCTGAAGCGTGACGTGAAAACGCACGGTGTGCGCAACTCCTTGCTGGTTGCCCCCATGCCTACGGCGTCTACTTCGCAGATTCTTGGCAATAACGAATGCTTCGAACCTTATACTTCGAACATTTATACGCGCCGCACACTCTCCGGAGAGTTCATCATCGCGAACAAGCACCTGATGAAAGATCTGATGAGTCTCGGCCTTTGGAGCGAAAACATGCGTCAGAAACTTATCGCAGCGAACGGCTCTATTCAGAATATTCCTGAGATCCCGCAGAACATCAAGGATATTTACCGCACAGTTTGGGAGATTTCGCAAAAGGCGATCATCGATATGTCGGCCGACCGCGGCGCTTTCATTTGCCAGTCGCAAAGCCTGAACATTCACCTCACGAATCCGAACTTTGGAAAGTTGACTTCCATGCATTTCTATGCCTGGAAGAAAGGATTGAAGACGGGTATGTACTATCTGCGCTCGACCGCTGCCGCCGATGCGATCAAATTCACCCTCGACAAATCGACCATTCAGGAAACGGCTGCTATCGGTGTAGCCCTTGCGTTGAGTGCGGAAGCTGCAAAAGCAGAGGCCGTTGCAGAACACGCAATTGTGAACGAAGCACAGGTGAGCATTCCTTATGAGCAAGGAACTGACTACGATCAGAAACGCTCGGATATGATGTGTTCGCTCGATAACCCGGATGCCTGCGAGGCGTGCGGTAGTTAATTCGTCGAGCGTGTCAGTACCGGATATTTAATACCCGTAAAGAACAATAAAGCCCTTGTCAATACTGATTTGACAAGGGCTTTTTAGCCCCAATTATCGCCATCAGGAGTGTCGGCTTGTCGAAGAAGAGCGTGAATTCTTAGCGCGCAAAAAAGGATCTTCACCCATTTTTACGTAACGGGCAACTTTTTTGCTTTTGGCATTACTTATGTCGACATTTGTAATGTGTTGCATAACACATTACAACACAGGGTTAAATGGAATCGCCCGGAAATGATTCGAAGGCTAAACTAAAAAAGCAATGGAACCTAATTTTCTTCTTTAGAGACAATGATTGAATCGTTTCGGCATAAAGGGCTACTGGAGCTCTTTCATAAAGGTAAAACATCAAGACGCCCTCAGGAGCGTTTGACTAAGATCAAAGGAATATTGGCAATGTTGAATGCTGCTCATGAGCCTAAAGACCTAAATTCGCCAGGTTTGAGACTACACAAACTCAAAAAACCTCCGCTTGACGGTTACTACTCACTTGATGTAACTGGCAACTTTCGTATCGTATTCTGGTTTGAGAACGGGAAGGCAAGCAAAGTGGATTACCTAGACACGCATTGATAAAATAAAATGAAGAACTACATTCAACATGATCCGCCACATCCTGGAGAGATCCTGTCTGAATTCTATTTAGGACCGCTTAATCTAACGGTAACGGACGCCGCAGAGAAGCTAATTATCTCAAGACCAAATTTATCGGTTATAATAAATGGAAAAGCTGGGATTTCTCCCGGGATGGCTTTGAAGCTGGCAAAGGCATTCGATACTACTCCCCATTACTGGCTCAGTTTGCAAGCAAATTATGATCTTTGGCAAGCCTCGAAAAAGGATAAGGCCGTCCATAAAGTAAAGTCGCTGGTATAGATGACTTTCAGAATTTTTCCGCGCTGGCTGAAGCCCATGACATCCGGTATGGCTCAGGCACTGTACTTTCCAGCATGGAGCCGACTGGTATCGACGGATAAATCTCTTCAAACGTCATCACCTTGTTCATGAACACCCGGCGATTGATCTGATGCCTGTTTAACTTCGATGGATCAGACAGACCCGCCGCACCAATCAGTTCCACGAAGCTCTCGATAGTATTCTTATGAAAGTTTGCTGTGCGAACCTTCTTATCGTCGATCACCAATCCTGCAACAAGTTCCGGATCCTGAGTAGCCACGCCAGTAGGACACGTGTTCTTATTGCACTCCAGTGCCTGTATACAACCAACAGCCATCATCATCGCGCGTGCGCTGTTACAGAAGTCGGCACCGAGAGCGATGGCGCGCACCAGGTGGAAACCGGTGAGTATCTTGCCCGACGCGCCGACTTTGATGTGCTGCCGGATGTTGAAACCTTTCAACATATTATCCACGAAAGCAAGACCATCCTGCATGGGCATACCCACAAAATTGGAGAATTCGGGAGGCGCGGCGCCTGTCCCACCTTCCCCGCCATCAACCGTGATGTAATCAGGATAAATGTTCATTTCCACCATGGCCTTGCATACCGAGATGAACTCGCTGCGACGACCAACGCAGAGTTTAATTCCAACAGGTTTGCCGCCTGACAACTCACGAAGCTGCTGTATAAATCGAATCAGTTCGCGAGGCGTGGAAAATGCGCTGTGAAAGGGTGGCGAGAACACGGTTGTTCCGGGCTTCACCAGTCGTATGGCCGCCACCTCAGGCGTATTCTTTTTGGCTGGCAAGATGCCGCCATGACCAGGCTTGGCGCCCTGAGAAAGTTTCAGTTCGATCATTTTCACCTGCGGCAACGCAGCATTTCGCGCATAAGCTTCCGGTGAAAACTTCCCATCCTCGGCACGCGCGCCAAAATAACCAGTACCAATCTGCCAGATGAGGTCACCCTTGTACTTCAGGTGATGGGGACTGATTCCACCTTCCCCGGTATTGTGAGCAAAGGCACCAATCGCTGCTCCGGCGTTGAGCGCCTCTACCGCGCGGCTGCTCAAGGAGCCAAAACTCATGGCCGATATGTTCAATAGACTGGCATCATACGGCTGCTTACAGTCCTTGTTACCAATGTGAACTCGCGGATGGTGATCGATGGTGTGGAAGTCCAGCGGAACGATCGCGTGGCTCATCCACTCATAACCCTCGGCATATACGTCGAGCTGCGTTCCGAACGGCGTCGTATCGATCTGTTTTTTGGCGCGTTGATAAATCACCGATCGGTCATTGCGATTAACAGGCTTTCCATCGGTGTCTGACTCGACAAAGTATTGTTGAATCTTAGGACGAAGTTCTTCGAATACGTAACGCAATCTACCCAAGACAGGAAAGTTCCTGCGGATAGATTGGTGCTTTTGTACCATGTCTATAATGCCCATGAGTACTATGGGGGCAGCTATCAGGAACGCAAACAAAGCGTAGGGCCAGAAGTATGCCCATACTAGGATCAGTAAAGTAACGATGATACTGATGGTTACAAACTCTCTTCTCATGTGATGTGAACTTAGTAAAGATAGTAGTTGGCTCTTAGTCTTGCCTGCTCAAGTTATGGATTTTTGACGCGTCGGTATCGGGTATGCACGCGCCGGATTAATTAGAATTTTGATTTCTACCTGGCGAGCCCGAGTTTTCGTCCTAGCGTTCAGCACTAATTGTATAGGATAAATGACGGCGCCCGAACGAAGCTTGCACTATACTTGATGCGCAGGTTGGTGGTGACCTGCACTTTGAAGGTAGACATGTCCTCGGCCGTTTTCGGATAGTAAAAGAACTTAAGTTCGACCGTTCCAAATACGAGGTTTTCGTTTCGGGTGCGAACACCGCCACCAAGGGCCAAATAGGGTGAATCCCACCACAACAGTTTCCCTTTGGGCGCAAGCATTGCCAGGTCTACAAAGGCCAGAGGCGCAAAATGGAATCCCAGGAACTTCCAGGGGGTGTATAAAGTGGTTTCATATCGCGCGTGCAGGCGCTTGGTGCCCAGCACGCTGTCGGCGCGAAAACCTTCCAGGCCGTAAGAATCCTCAATGTCGAGGAGCGTGTTGGTCCGTTGGTTGAATACATACGTGAAGTCGGCGGTGATCGTACGGCGCAGCATGAAGCGCTTGAAGTGATACAATCGGCTGAACAGCTGTCCGTATAGCAGTATCGTTGCGTCTTCCAGTCTGCTTTGGTATGGAAACGCTCCCATGCGAAGGGACAAAGTATAGAAGTTACCTTTCGGACGCACAAAAGATTTTTCTACGTCCACGCCCACGTAGGCACGGTCTTCACCCATCAGGCGCTGCCATCCCAGCAGGGCGGCATAAGAATGACCATAGGGAACGTCTTCTGTTCGTCCGAAACCCAACACGTATTGTGTTTTGTAGAAGTCCTGTTTAAAGATTGTAAATGCTCCGAGCACGGCCGTCTGCGTGTTGAAAATCGGATTGGCGCGGTCAAATTCCTGCTCCGGCTGTTCGGTAAAGTCATATTGATAAACTCGCGCACTCACGAAATGACGGTTCCGGTTTAGCCGATTGTTCCGGACGCCCAGGTTGTAGCCCAGCCAGGCGTCGTACACATTGTAACCGTAATTCTTGTAAAGGGAGTCGGGTTCGTTATAGAAGTTGTGTGCACTGTTCTTGCTGAGCTCCAGTGCGCCCGCGAAATGAGAGTAGGCCGATACCAACGGCCGGTCTAGCCGAAAGTAGGTAGACGACTCAGACTCGTCACCCAGGCTTATACCATCGTTCAGTTGCGTAACTCCCGCCGATAGGTTAATGAATGTGCCTGCCACGCTGCTCTTTCGATAGAAGAAAGTGCTTCCGAAGGTCGGCGTCCTGTCATGATCGTACAGACCGTTATACTGCATGCGCTGACCAGCACCGCCCACATTCACGTCGTATACCCTGAATGAGAATTTGTCGGTGCTCCGGGGGCTCACCCGTCCGCCAATACTGAAGACGTCGCGCGTGATCACCAGTACATCCACGGAATCCTCTGTGCTTGAAAGCGGCACCACAAATATGCGGGCATCCACAATGAAGTCGAGATCACGTAAAAAGCGCTCGTTATCAGCCAACGCATAGGCATTCAGTTCACGCTTCTCCGAAAACAACAGGTGATCACGAATCAGCCACTCACGAGAGTTGACGTGCACAGCATTGGCAATTTTTGCACCCAGGTTGCGGATGTGACTCGTCGTGTCGGTGATGCTCTTTTCAAATCCAACGTGGTTGATGATAATCCTCCGTATAATCTTCCCGTCGTAGGGTAGAAAGATTTCCTCGCTTTTGAGGTTTAACACCCCTTCCTTGGGCGCCTGGCGGCTTATCGCTTCCAGGAGCTCCCGCGATATCTTGGTCCTGCCAGCGATATCTTCCAGGGTCCTGGAAGTATCCTTTTCGACGGGTTCCTGCGCCATCGCATGCAAAGCCATCAGCGACAGCACACAAACCAGCGATAAAATTCGCATTACGCACATGGAGGCACGAACTGATTTTTTCCATAATAAAGAAAAAACCCCGCCAAAAACAGGCGGGGTCTTAAAGTCTCTTTATGAAATTGCAGCTGCCCGTTCCGGGCTGCGTCAAAGTGCCTCTACGGCCTGCACTTCACCCGGCATCATGCGGGTAAACAGGTTCTCGATTCCGGCCTTAAGCGTTACCGTCGATGACGGACAACCGCTGCACGATCCCTGGAGCTTAACCTTCACGATGCCGTCGCGGAACGAGTGGTACGTGATAGCACCACCGTCTTGTTCAACGGCGGGGCGGATATAGTCGTCAAGAATGGTTTTTATCTTCTTCACGGTCTCGGTTTCTTCCTCGGTTTCGGAGGGTACTTCCTCCGCTTTTACGTCAATGATCAGCTTGCCTGCCTCCAGAAACTTACGAATATGGTCCTTAAGCGTCTGCTGAATTTCCAGCCATTCCACGTCACCTTTCTTGGTCACGGTCACGAAATTGCTGGCAAAGAAGACGCGATCCACGAAAGCGTGGGAGAACAATTCTTGTGCGAGGGGAGATACGGATGCGCTGGCCGCATCGGGGAAATCAAAGCTCATTCCTTCGGGAACGAGCATGTCATTCACCACGAACTTCAGGGAGTTCGGGTTAGGATTCGATTCCAGATAGATATGAACGTTTTTGGGAGCAGCCTGCAGCATGATCGGTATTTTAATATATCTCAACAAAATTACGGAATTTAAGTTCGGCATCGGATCGCCAGGGAAAAAACCTCTTCGCCTCCTGGCGGCGTCGAACTTTGGTGATCCCGAAAGCCAACTTTACTTATATTGCCGTTTCCATTTCACCTAAACGACTGAAATTGAGCCAGAAGAGAATTATTCAGATCATACTGATACTGCTGGGGATTACCTCCGTGCTTCATTTGCTCAGCTTTTATGCCGCCACCCCGATTCCTCACACCGTTCTGGTGGCCTCGCGTTGGTTAACCTGGCTCCTGGTAATTGCCTTCGCTGTCCGCAAGAAATCCCTGACGACCTGGATCCTGGTGAGCATGATCATCGGGGTTGAAATTGGGTTGAACTTTCCCGTATTCGCCCAGAATCTCAGCGTGCTCAGCAAGATTTTCCTGAGGCTCATCAAGACCATCATTGCGCCTATTCTTTTCTCCACTTTAGTGGTCGGCATCGCAGGCCACTCAAATCTTAAACAGGTGGGCCGCATGGGCTGGAAGTCGATTGTCTATTTCGAAGCCGTAACGACCCTCGCATTGTTAATTGGTATTCTGGCCATCAACCTGACGAAAGCAGGCGCGGGAATCGTATTGCCAACAGGATTCCAGCAGGAACTTCCCGAAGCAAAAGCACAAAGCTGGCAGGATGTTGTGCTCCACATTTTTCCGGAGAATATTATAAAGTCAATTTACCATGGCGATGTACTGCCGATTGTCATCTTCAGTGTCATTTTCGGCATTTCACTCGCTTTGCTTCCTGAGGCAAAGAAGCGACCCCTGCTCCAGTTTTCAGAAAGTCTGGCTGAGGCCATGTTCAAGTTCACCAACATCATCATGCACTTTGCCCCCTTTGGCGTGGGCGCGGCTATCGCCGTAACGGTTGGTCACCTGGGCGTGGATATTCTCATGTCACTGCTGAAATTGTTGTTTACGCTCTACGGCGCATTGCTTGCTTTCCTGGGCCTGGTGTTACTGCCGGTAGCCCTTATTATTAAAGTGCCCATACGCAAGTTCATCAAAGCGATATCGGAGCCTGTGTCTATCGCTTTTGCCACAACGAGTTCTGAATCGGCGTTGCCGAAGGCCATGGAAAACATGGAGAAACTGGGTGTTCCGCGGAAAGTTGTTTCGTTCGTGCTACCCACCGGCTACACGTTCAACCTCGATGGAAGCACACTGTACCTGGCGCTCGCGTCAGTATTTGTAGCACAGGCCGCAAATATTGATCTCAGCATTGGCGATCAGATCCTCATGGTGCTGACGCTCATGCTCACCAGCAAGGGGGTGGCGGGTGTTCCGCGTGCCACCCTGGTAATATTGTTAGGTACTGCCGCCTCTTTTGGTCTGCCGCTATGGCCGATCATGGCTATACTCGGTATCGATGAACTGATGGATATGGCACGCACTTCGGTAAACGTGATTGGCAACTGCCTGGCTACACTCGTTGTGGCAAAGTGGGAAGGCGAATACAAAGAGCCGGAAGGGGATATCGATTTCGACTAATCCTACTTCCCTTTAATCTTACTTCCTTGTCAATGGCTGGTAGTGTGAAGCGGGAATAGGACAGGGTGACTGTTCACCAGGAAGAAATCCATCACACACAGAGTCTAAGGAGCATTTGAGTCTGTGTGATGGATTCTTCTTTGCGGTCCGGTACGTCGTCCTACAAGCCACCGTGCCCGGTTTACAACTCTGGTCGGAGAACCGATCATCTATCTCGACAAGTAGGAATAATTACGGGCAGCTGTTCACGAAAGCCTCGGCTATTTGCTGACTGCAGATATCATCGCGGATAACTTCACGGCCTTGTCGCGTAATAGAAAATCAATCAGTACCAAGGCAGCCATGGCCTCGACGATGGGCACTGCGCGAGGAACGACGCATGGATCGTGGCGCCCCTTTCCACTTACCGTGGTTTCCGATCCATGAATGTCAACGGTTTGCTGGTCTTGCATGATGGTGGCTACAGGCTTGAACGCAACGTTGAAGTAGATATCTTCACCATTGGAGATGCCGCCTTGAATACCGCCTGAAAAGTTCGTGCGCGTGCGAATGCGTCCTTCGTCGTTGAAGAAGGAATCGTTGTGTTGCGAACCCAGTAGCTTCACACCTTCGAAGCCACTTCCGTATTCAAAGCCTTTCACTGCGTTTATGCTCAGCATCGCCTTACCCAACTCGGCGTGTAATTTGTCGAACACGGGCTCTCCCAGTCCAACGGGTGTATTGCGTACGACGCAGGTAACTATTCCGCCGATGGTGTCACGGTTGAGTCTAACCTGATCAATATGCGCGATCATCTTCTCGGCCGTTTCAGGATCCGGGCATCTCACGATGTTGTCATCAGTCTTCGACAGGTCGAGTTCCCGGTAGTGGGGCGCCTGGATCGCGCCAACCTGTGAAACATAGGCCTGGATCGACATGCCTTCCTGCTGTAAGAATAGTTTGGCAATCGCACCAGCCGCGACACGAGCCGCCGTCTCACGCGCTGAACTGCGTCCGCCTCCACGATAGTCGCGAACGCCGTACTTGGCATCATAGGTAAAATCGGCGTGCGAGGGCCGGAACGTCTCAGCTATGTGGCTGTAATCTTTGCTTCGCTGATCCGTGTTTTCGATGACAATAGCAATTGGTGTACCGGTGGCCTTTCCTTCAAACACGCCTGATAGAATCTTGAAGTGATCGTCCTCTTTTCGCTGTGTCGTGATACGGCTTTGGCCTGGTTTGCGCCTGCCGAGCTCATGCTGAATAAAGGCCTCATCTATCTCAAGACCTGCAGGACAGCCATCGATAACCACGCCAATAGCGGGACCGTGTGACTCACCAAAAGTTGTAATCCTGAATAATGTGCCGTATGAGTTCCCCATAGTTGAATACACGCTCTCCCCGCAAAACGCAGGGACTATTTTTTGATCACAAGATACACCGACGCACCCAACATCACCACAATGAAGCCGTTGAGCGCCCACTTAACCCAATTCGAATTCGCCGCCACGACCAACTGATTGTCCAGTGATGCAATCTTGTTGTAAAAATTTCCGCCATCGTTAGCCAGTATGGCTTCGTTCTTTTTGCTCTCGCCGGTGACGTTCACGGTGAGCTTCGACTTCAATGTATCGTATGAGGCGGTCTTCGGATTGAAGAACACCCATTGGAAATAATCCCCGAGCTTGTACTTCCCTGGTTCCTTAGGAATCATAAAATAATTGAATGACTTGTTGCCGGTTACCCGGTTGTGCTGGCGATTAATATCCTGGCGCACGCTGGGCTCATAGAATTCGAAGTGCCCATCGGCTTTTGTTGTCGGCCGTTCAACGGATGAAATGTTGCCTTCTCCAAAAATATTAAATGCGTATCCTACACTCTGTCCGGTTTGCAGGTCGGTGGTTCGGATCCTTTCGTCGAGCCGGTAGTCGCCAACCGCTACGGCATTTTTCATGGGATGCGGAGGCAGTTCCTTGACCTTTATGTGCTTTGCCTTGGTGAAGAATTTCTTGAAATCCTCCTTCCGGTTCTGGCCAAAAAATGATGGATTCTTAGCGACCTTGTACTTTATCATTTCAAGACCGACTGAAGGGAAACTGATCGGCTCGGCATTGAGTGGGAAATAGGTTGCCTGATACACCTTGTACTGCGTGTAGTCTTTACCGTTGATGCGGACGCTTTCGCCATCGATGTTTTCAATGTTGAAGTTCTCCTCCCAGCAATTGGTAGGCTTGACCTTCTTGAGAATGTCGGCCAGCTGCTTGCCCAACTCATAGAACTGCAGCGGTGCGCGGTTGTCTTGAGATACAAAAAATGACAGCGTGGCATTGAACCCTTCGCCCACGAAAACTTCGTCCTTGCTCGTCGTGAGCGCCAGGAAGGCATCCTCTTTAATATCGACAAACTCCGGGTCGCCGCCCTTGCCAAAATAGTCGTCGTTATCTCTGTCGAAGAAGCTCTTGAAGGGGTCTCTCTGCTGTTGTTGTTGGGCACCCGGCCCTACCTTCACCCGTTTGCCCGGAACATTGACGGACTTATCATTCACCTTCATCGTGAACGGTGGAATAGTGAATGTTCCCTGCTTTTCAGGCAGGTAGGTCATGATGACGCTTTGCGACGACGAAACCTGTCCGTTGATGATGTTTGTCGTGGATTGGGTACTCTGGCCGCGCTTGCGAAAACCGGTTATGTCTGGAAAGTTGTCATAGTTCTTTAGCCGATCATTCTGTACGGTGACAGTGATGGTCCAAACCTGATTCTCCCCGATTTCGTCTGGCCCAAGCGTGACCTGAACGGTCTGCGCAAATACATGTTGCGACATTAAAATGGCACAGGCCACCCATAAAGTTTTTAGATAAATAATTGGCCTCATATGAAATCCGGCACCTTTCTGCTCGTTACAAACTTATATAAAACGTGGATAAGGTGGGAAAAATGCCTTTGGTGCAAGTAAAATAGTCTGGAGTATCGGTTACCCGGCTGGGAAATAACCCACTTCCCGGGATCGATAATTAAAGTTTGACGAGATTCTTTTACTTTAAACCGACATTTTCTACCTTAACAGGTGTTAGGGACTAATTTTTTTATCTGACATGCTTAACTATGTTAAAATCGTGCTCACCAAGGTGAGTTTCAGCGCGCTTTTGTTCGAGAAGGAACTTCGGAAGGCGATTAATCTTATGATCGGCGAGGAACTGAACGAACTCCGAAATTGGTGCTACACCAAGTTTGGATCTGAACACGAAGACATCTTGAATCGCTGCTTCGTGGTCGTGTAAAAAAGTTAATGAACCAAAGGTTCGAAGGAGCTCTCGGAAGGACCGGGAGCTCTTTTTTTTATAGATCTATTGATTGGTTGATTTGCTGGCCGCCGTTGTCCCGGGCGGGTGTGGTGCAGCGGGTGTGTCAGTCACAAAGTCTATGTTTCTTCGCAATCCGGAATAGCGCGATCGTTGAAGGGGTGAATTTCTGAATACCGTATCAAAAACCTCTTCGGTCATTTCCACCCAGTCGCTTCTGTTCATTCCCAACAACTCCGGGGAAGGCTCTAACCGTTTTTCGTGATGTGGCCTCGAAAATCGATTCCACGGGCAAACGTCCTGACAGATGTCGCATCCGAATATCCAATTCTCAAACTTGCCTTTCACTTCAGCCGGAATCTGGTCCTTCAGTTCGATCGTGAAGTACGATATGCATTTGCTGCCGTCGACCACGTATGGTGCGGGTATCGCATCCGTTGGACACGCGTCCATACACGCCGTACAAGTGCCGCAATAGTCCTTTACCGGCGAATCACAATCCAGCTCGAGATCAATCACGAGCTCGGCCAGGAAGAAGAAACTGCCGAGGTCGCGGTTCAGCAACAAACTATTTTTACCAATCCATCCCGCGCCGCTGCGTTGTGCCCAAACCCGTTCCATAACTGGTGCTGAATCAACAAATGCCCGTCCTGAGACCTCACCAATCTGCTCGTGAATAATATTCATCAACGTGTTTAATTTTTCACGCACTACGTAGTGATAATCCTCGCCGTACGCATACTTGGCAATCTTTAACGTGTCAGCGTTCTGATGCTTCTCGGGATAATAATTGTACACGAGGCTCACGACCGACTTTGCGCCTGGCACCAGCAATGTGGGATCGAGTCTCTTGTCGAAATGGCGCTCCAGATAACTCATCTCGCCCTGATATTGGCGTTTGAGCCAATCCTCCAGACGTGGTGCCTCTTCTGCCAGAAACTCCGCCCGCGAAATACCGCAGTGGCTAAAACCCAACTCCCGGGCCTTCATTTTGATCAACGCGGTTGATTCCGACTGCAGCATTTACAAAATTACACCGAATTGTGGCGAAGCAGCAATTTGGCCGGGCCGCGGCTCGTTTTTTGATATAGCTCGTCAGACAAACAATCATTCTCTCAATTGTCTTGCAACGAATTACTTTCGCGCAAGGTGAACCAAAAAGATCCTATCATGACCGTTGAAATATATGCATTCCGGTACCTCAGAATAATTCAATGCCTGCTTCTCGCGGCCGGGTTAATGTTAACTTCCTGCAACGACGACAAGGTTGACCCCCTGCCACAGGAAGAGCCCAAGACTTTGGTCGATGCAACGCTCGTTGCCACCATTAGTGCCGCTCAGATTCAATTAGTCGCCCAATTATCCGGGCTCAATATCGATGTCAGCAAGTTTATCGCCGACGTTGATGTCTACAAGGTGACTTACAACACTGAGTATAAAGGAACCAGCGTGGTGGCATCTGGTCTGATATCGTTTCCTAAGTCCGGGGAACCGGCACCCGTGCTGAGCTATCAGCATGGCACTATTACACGGGATGCTGATGCGCCGTCCAACTTTGCCATTAACAAGCCGGAAGCGCTGGTTACCGGGGCATTCTCATCGTCGGGGTTCGTAACGGTTATTCCCGATTATGTCGGCTTTGGCTCGACTTCGAGCATCCTTCATCCTTATTTTGTTGAAGATGCCATCGCCGGATCGGTGGTTGATATGTTGCAGGCCGCGATCGAGCTGGCAGAAGAGAAAAATGTAACCCTGGACAATAAGCTGTTCCTGGCGGGCTACTCCGAGGGTGGTTACGCTACTATGGCCACCCATAAAGCAATTGAGGCAGACGGCGTAGGCGACCTTGAACTCGTGGCCTCATTTCCGGGTGCCGGGGCATACGATCTTCTGGACATCCAGGAGCAAATATTCGCGATGGAGACTTATGAGCATCCGTTTTATCTCGCCTATATCACCCTGGCTTATAAAAACACGTACGACTTTAACGACGTCCTGACTGACTTTTTTGAGGAGCCATACGCCACGCGAATTCCAGGTTTGTTCGACAACCAGAAGGGATCAGGTGAAATCAATAGTCAGCTTACCACGCACATGGCCGATCTGATTCAACCAGAATTGCGCGAGGGCCTGCTCACCCAGTCACGCTACAAGTATCTTGCCGATGCCTTTGCCGAGAATTCGCTTACCGACTGGAAGCCAACGAAACGCATGTTTATGTATCACGGCACGTCGGATACAACCGTACCGTTTGCCAATTCACAACGCACGTATGACGCCTTGATTGCTAACGGCGCCAGCACAGATGTTTTATCATTTACATCGATACCGGGTGATCATACAACGGCGGTTACCCCATACGTTGCTGATTTGTTGCTAAAGTTGTGGTCGCTGAAATGATTGAGAATAATCGCGCCTCTGGTGTGTTAGAGAAAACTATTTACCCCAGAGATCTTGCGGGTACTCACCTGATATGACCAGTTCCTTGATCCTGCGGGACACCTCTTCTTTGTCCTCTTTGTAGGTAACACCGAACCAGGTATTGCTGCCTTCCAGAATTTTTACGCGGCCCTTTCCTGTGTGGACCAGTTCGTTTACAATGAGCGGGATATAAAATTCTGCCTTGATGTTCGACTGATTGTTCTGGAGAAATTCCCGAAACTGTTTTTCCGCATAGTCGAACAGGTCAGGTTGAAATCCCCAGAAGTTCATAGACGTGGGCGTCTCGGGGCTCATGACGAGATCTCCCTCTTTTTCCCTGGCGATGATCTTGCCATTCTCCTTCACAATGGTGGTGCGCTCTACCACGGTTGTTAAGTAGCCAGCGGCGTCCTGCTCACCACATCCACGCGACACACTGCCGTGATCGGACAACACGTTTTTCAAAGTATAGCCTACCATCGCATGGTCTTTGGCTTTGTCGCCGGCAAAGAAAGAGGCCACCGATTCGAAGGACTTGCGTCCATAAAAGTCGTCTGCATTGATCGCTACGAACGGTTCGTGGATTACGTTACGGGCACAAAGCATGGCGTGTCCTGTTCCCCAGGGCTTGCTCCGCTCGGGATTACTAAACTCCGGATCTACCATCTTGTCAAGAGATTGTACCACAAATTCCACTTCAACACGCCCTTGAAGCTTCGGCAGAAACTTGTCTTTCACAGTTTCCAGGATCTCATCGCGGACAATGAACACCACCTTCGTGAAACCCGCCTTGATGGCATCAAAAAGAGAATAATCCATGATCGTTTCACCATTTGGTCCGAACCCGTCGATCTGTTTAATGCCCCCATAACGACTTCCAATGCCGGCGGCCAGTACTAGCAAGGCGAGTTTTTTTCCCGGATTATTTGGTGTGTCCATTGTGTTTTAGTTTATTTCCCACTTAGAGTTGAACAGTGTTTGCGCAAACATGTAGCTTAGATGCAGCCTTAGAGGCGACTGAGAACTTGACTTGGCAACCTCAAAAAAATACCGCTTCAATTTGAACTGCGCAAAAATATACTTTTAACTCAATTTACCGATAATACCCCCTCTCAGTCAGCAGGCAAACCCCCATGATATGAATTCTAAATCTATCGCCACGAGCGCTCAACCAAAGTCGTCTTACATTTTATCCATGGTCATTCTGGGGGCCTTATACTTTGTCCTGGGGTTTGTTACCTGGGTAAATGGTACCCTGATTCCGTATTTCAAAATTGCCTGCGAGCTGAAGACCGACCTGCAATCCTTTCTCGTGGCAACATCATTCTTCATCGCCTATGCTGCGATGGCTATTCCCTCTTCTTTTGTGCTAAAAGCTACTGGTTATAAGAAGGGCATGGCCGCCGGACTCGTGGTGATGGCGATTGGGGCAATACTGTTTGTTCCAGCGGCTCAAGGCCGGAACTTCAATTTGTTCCTCACTGCGCTGTTCATACTGGGGACTGGATCCGCGCTCCTTCAAACAGCACAGAACCCTTACGTCTCGATTATCGGCCCTATCGATAGTGCCGGTTCGCGAATCAGTATGATGGGGATTTGCAATAAAGTAGCCGGGATTCTGGCGGGTCTGATCTTTGGCGCAATTGCCCTCAAGAACACGGATACACTTGTGGAAAGTCTTAAAACGATGGACGCCGTAGCCAAAGACGGTACCCTTAACGAGTTGGCCTCTCGCGTGATTGGCCCCTATACTATCATTGCCGTCGTATTGGTAGCATTGGCTATTGCCATCATGTTCTCCAACCTTCCGGATATTGAAGATGACGGAGGCGAAGCAAGCCCGGAGACAAAACTGGCTTCCACCAAAACAAGCGTGTTTCAATTCCCGCACGTGCTCCTCGGCATGCTGGCCATCTTTCTTTATGTGGGCGTTGAAGTAATGGCCGGCGACACGATCATCAGCTACGGAATATCGCTGGGAATCAGCATTGCAGACGCCCGCTTTTTCACACAATATACCCTGGGTTTCATGCTTGTCGGGTACCTGGTGGGCATCTTCGCTATCCCGAAATACATTTCACAATCTGCCGCATTGAAGTGGTGCGCGATCCTTGGGGTCATCTTTACGGTACTGGCCGTTAGCACAAACGGATATGTTTCCGTTTTCTTTATCGCCACCTTGGGTTTGGCTAATTCATTGATGTGGCCAGCCATCTTCCCGCTGGGCATCGACGGCCTGGGACGGTTTACCAAGATCGGGGCGGCTTTGTTGGTGATGGGTATTGCCGGGGGGGCCATCCTCCCGCTGATCTACGGCTGGCTTGCGTTGAAAACCTCCTCGCAAATGGCGTATGTCATGATGATCCCGTGCTATCTGTACATTCTGTACTTCGCCGTCAAAGGATACCGCGCAGGAAAGAGCGCCTGAAATTATTTTTGTAGTGTCTTGTCCATGCCGACGTAATTGCTTCGTCATGTGGTAAATTATTATTAAACCAAAATCCTTACCCATGGAAAAGTACATGTTCCTGTTCCTCGGCGGCGACCCCAGCCATCTTTCACCTGAAATGCAGCAAGCGCATATGCAAAAGTGGTTTGATTGGGTGGAGAAAATGAAAAATGAAAAACGCTATGTCGCAGGCGAAGCGCTGATGCCCGGCGGCAAGACGTTGACGGGCCCGAAAAAAACTATAACGGATGGGCCGTACGCCGAATCCAAGGAAGTGGTCGGCGGTTTCTTTGTAATTCTGGCCAAAGATCTGGATGAAGCCACGAAGTTGGCGAAAGACTGTCCGGATTACGACCTCAACGGCATTGTCGAGGTTCGTGAAGTGGTTAAGTTCGACTGATTCGCCACACCCATCGGAATCTTTTGCGATGGCTGGGTAGATTTCAACGCGACTTCAGCGACCTGGAAAATGAGTAAATTTATCAATGCACGATAACCAGGTCAATCAACTCATCGGCCATCTGTTCCGGCATGAAGCGGGAAAGATGGCCGCCGTGCTGACGCGGCTGTTGGGATTTCAATCGCTCGATCTGGCAGAAGATATCGTACAGGATACACTGCTCAAGGCGACGTCGACGTGGAAGATCAAAGGGATTCCGGAAAATCCGTCGGCCTGGCTGTACACCGTCGCAAAACGGAAGGCCATCGACGCCATCAGGAGACACAAATTGCAGGCCCAGCACTACGAGTCGATTCACGAGGCGTTGCGTTCCGAATGGACACTGAGTCCCGCCCTCAACAGTCTGTTTTTACAGGATGAAATCGAGGACAGTCAGCTGCGCATGATGTTCGCCTGCTGCCACCCGTCAATTCCCTACGAATCGCAGATAGCGCTAACGTTGAAAACGCTCTGTGGCCTTAGCATTCAGGAAATAGCGAACAGCTTTCTGACCTCGCAAGAGGTCATTGTCAAACGACTCTATCGCGCACGTGAAAAAATACGCGATGAACGTATTTCGCTGGAAGCGCCCCTTCCTGCTGCCATGTCGGGCCGTCTCGATGCCGTATTGCATACGCTTTACCTGCTGTTCAACGAGGGGTATAATTCATCGCATCCCGACCAACTCATTCGACATGACCTGTGCGAAGAAGCTATACGACTTTGCATTCTGCTTACGCGAAATGCTTTCACCGATCGAGCAGCTACGCGCGCACTGTTGGCCCTTTTATGCTTCCAGGCTTCGCGCGAAGATGCACGCTTGAATAACGATGGGTCCATCGTCCTGTTAAGGGATCAGGACCGGTCAAAGTGGAATGCTGCCCTGATTGAGCGCGGGAAATACTTCCTGGAGCGCTCTGCAGACGATGGGGGTATTTCCGTGTATCACATCGAAGCAGCCATTGCCGGCTGTCATGCGCGTGCAAACGCGTTCGATCAAACGGATTGGAAGTTGATTTCGGAGCTCTATGCGATCCTGTCCGAAATGAAGCCCGGTCCCATTGTTTCGCTTAACCTCGCCATCGCAACAGGCTATAGTGAAACGCCAACGGCCGGCCTGGACGCACTTCGAAAAATAAGGGGACTGGAAGATCATTATCTGTACCACGCGGCGATGGGAGATTTCCATGCGCGCAATGGCAATGAGCCCGAGGCACAACGTTGCTACGATAAGGCTGTCCAGCTCACGGCATCGCACGCGGAAAAAAACCTGCTGGCCATGAAACAAACCGACCTTCTTTCAGCTGCGAGCCAGTAATTCATCAACCACCTTCGTCATAACTGCTTCCCGGTTCTGAAAATCCCCGCAAACCGTTACGAAGGGGATATCTCTTTTGATCAATGCGTCGCGGAACACACGCATCATTTCTTCGCGACGGTGTCCAAGGTCGCGGAGGCCATCGGCCACCCATGGCACGTCGATATCCAACAGAAAGTACTGTGTGTATCTCGTCTTTCGCTCCAGCTCGAAGAGGATTTCAGGAATCATACCCAGATAGTGCTGTGAATATATTTGCGTCGTGATCGCATCCGTATCGCAGAACAGCAGACGGTTGGCTAGTCGCGATTGTTGCCCGATGCGTTCATCGTGCATTTTACCGATTGCCATGATGTCATCGACGGTAAAGTCATTGGAAATGATCATCTCCCGGGCAACCTCAGGAACGAAAGTCGTGTGATATCGCTCAGCCAGGCGCCGTGCAAGCGTGGACTTCCCGGTGCTCTCGGCCCCGAACAGGCAGATCTTGGTTACGAAGTAATATCGGGCAGCTTCGGCTATAAACGTCCAATAGGTCATCGGCCGGCTGCGAATCATTGTTGCGGAGACCGGGATGCGTTTGCGTTCGGGATCAAAGGCCAGGTGCTGCGCGCCGAGGTGAAGCGCGAAAGGCAGACCATAAGCCTCCGAGCTTATGACCAGGTCGATTTTGGGATATACCCGTTTAATGAATTCACTCCAGGTTTTCGTTCGTTCTTCCAGCGAAAGCATTTCATTGTCGAAGTCGTCAAGAACTGCGAAGGGTCGGACTTTGGACTCGTGGGCAAGCGCCGACTTGACCCACTCAAACCTAGTGTCACCAGCAATCGGATCCTGTGGTGTGTAGCTCATCGATACGATGAGCTCATCGCATTGGCTACACGCATACTCAATCAGCGCGACGTGTCCCTTGTGAATGGGCATGAACTTACCGATGACTAAACCTCTGATCATCGTTGCTGGATGGCTGATTCGAACATTATTGGTGTTCCCTTGCCTGGTATTGACGACTCACGAACAATCCACCCATAACGCTACCGATTCCGTCGGCGACCATGTCGGCCACCGAGTAACTGCGATTGGGGATGTAAGCCCCCTGAATGAGTTCGATGGCGATGCCGTAGACGATGGCAGCGGCTACAACATAGAATAAGACTCGTTTTGCCGAACTCCGGTGGACATCGCGGGGTACTTTGGCGACGATAGGAAGACCCCAGAGCCCCACCAGTGCTGCGAACAAACCTATGTGTACTAATTTATCGGCATTGATCTTTCCCAGCCAATCCTCGTCAGGCAGTTCGTTGCCTGGAACACAAAACAGGATGGTAGCCAATAGGAGCATGCCGATTGCCGGCCAAAAAGACTTTATCGTAATTCTCATGCAAAGTCATCTGGTTAGGAGGTCCCTTTCTTTTACATCGTTAACCCGAAATAGGTTGGGGCATATTTTTTTCGCGGATCCAGTTCCACAACCCGTAGGATGCGACGAAGCAGAATACCATGTACTCCAGTGCAAAGAACTTAATTCCTTTTGAAAAATAAAGGTAGGTAGCCAGGGCATCCACAATTATCCAGATGATCCAGGATTCAATCTTTTTCTCAATCATGTAGAATGTGGTCACGATGCTCATTACGGTGACGAAGGAGTCTGCATAAGGATAGGCGCTCGGTACGCTGAAGATGTTGGGAAGCCATTCATGAAGATTTTCCGCGAATGTGCCGAGAACATAGGTGCCCACAATTCCGATGGTCGATAGCGTGGAAAACCTTTTCCATCCCATAAAGCTCGCTTTGAGTTCGTTGCGCCTGTTCGCCTCTCCTGGTTTTGGATTGGCCCATCGCCACCAGCCGAGAATGTTGGTGACGAAAAAGAATACCTGAAGGAACATGTCGGGGTACAGCTGAACCTGGTAGAAAACAAAGAAAGCCAGCACGACATTCACGATCCCGATGGGCCAACTCCAGATGTTTGACCGTGCCGACAGCCAGACCGCAATACCACCGGCTATCGTGGCAAAGAACTCGAGATAACTCATCTCGTACCCGAGCACGGTGAAGAAGATATACTTGATATCGAAGAAGGTCATAAGTAGAAAGTTCTTAGTGTAGTCGTTTTAAGTAGGAATAGGACAACGTGAATGTGAGCCAAAAGAAATCCATTTATCGCAGAGCACGCTATCCTATCCCGCCACTCAAAAGCGCACGCACGATAACTTGAAGCAGGATTAGTTGTAACAGTACTCAAAGCACCCTAATACTATTTACGCCTAAATACTTAGGACTAAGGACCAAAGGCTACGTTCACAGTTTGATACAAACGTTTTTTGATTCTGTGAAGAAGTTTAGGGCGTTCCACCCGCCTTCACGTCCCATACCAGAGTCTTTCATTCCTCCGAATGGTGTTCGCAAGTCGCGCAACAGCCAGCAATTCACCCATATGATTCCGCATTGCACCGCCGAAGAAACACGATGCGCGCGCTTGAGATTGTCGGTCCAGATAGAGGCCGCGAGTCCGTAACGGGTGTCATTAGCCATCAGCACGGCTTCGGCTTCGGTTGCAAACGGTGAAATCGTTACGACTGGTCCAAATATTTCCTCCTGGTTGGTGCGGCAGGATTGCGCCAGGCCGGTAATTACGGTTGGGGCGATGAAATAGCCGCCGGCACAACGGCCCGATATATGCACGACTTCACCCCCGCACAACACGCTTCCCCCCTCTTCCCTTGCGAGCGAAATGTATGACATAACCTTCTCCCTATGCGCCGCCGAAATGACCGCGCCCACGTTGATGTCATGATGAAGGGGATCCCCCACCGTCAATTTGCCCGCGCGTTCCACGAAAGCAGAAACAAATCGATCATAAATAGATGCTTCCACCAATATGCGTGAGCCACAAAGACATATTTCTCCCTGATTGGTAAATGCCGCATGAAGGGATGTCGTTAGTGCCTGATCAAAATCACAGTCCGCAAACACAATTGTCGGATTCTTTCCTCCCATTTCCAGGGACAGCTTTTTGAACATCGGGGCGGCAACAGAAGCAATCTTGCGACCGGTCACTGTTCCTCCGGTAAACGAAATAGCGTTTACTCCCGCGTGCGCGACAATCTCATGGCCCGCTTTGTCGCCCGCACCGTGAACGACATTCAGGACTCCTGGCGGCAGTTCGGCTTCGGCGCACAGCTTCGAAAAAAGGTAAGCGGTCATCGGTGCAAGCTCCGACGGTTTAGCCACCACGGTACAACCTGCCGCTAAAGCCGGTGCAACTTTCCAGGTGAAGAGGTACAGCGGAAGGTTCCAGGGCGAAATACAGCCTGCCACGCCGATTGGCAATCGTTCCGTGTAATTGATGGCTGTGTGGTCGGTGAGGTGTGCGTCAGTCGATGCATGCATTATTGCCGTTGCAAAGAACCGGATGTTTGCAACGGCCCGCGGGATATCCAACGTACGGGCTAGGGTGAGCGTTTTGCCTGAATCCATACTCTCGGCCAGGGCGAACGACTCGGTGTCGCTCTCCAGCATATCCGCCAGTTTGCCCAACATTTTCGATCGTCCGGCCATGCCCATTGCCTGCCAGCGTCCGGAGGCCGCGTGTGCCGCCTCGACGGCGCGGTTCACGTCCGCTACATCCGAATCCGGAACAACGCTATAAACCCTGCCCGTGGCCGGATCATAGTTGTCCATAAAAGAACCCGATGCTGCGGGCACCAGCTCACCATGGATATAGTTTTGAATTCGCTCCATTCTTACAGATTCCCGGTGCGGCCTCCATCGACGGGTATGTTGATCCCGTTGATATACGACGCCGCCGGCGAGGCAAGGAAGGCCACAGCAGCGGCCACCTCTTCCGCTGTTCCAATCCGCGCTGCCGGCACTTCTGAGGCCGTGAGCGCCTTGATCTCGTCGAACGATTTTCCTGTCTGCTGCGCACGTATCTGCATAATCGATTCGAGCCTGTTCGTCATGGTTGCTCCAGGCAGCACGTTATTTACCGTAATATTAAATGCAGCAACCTCAAACGAAAGTGTTTTTGCCCAGTTGGCCACCGCGCCGCGCGTCGTATTTGAAACGCCCATATTCTTTAGCGGAGCCTTTACCGATGTCGAGATGATATTCACGATTCGCCCATAGCCCTCGCGTTTCATTACCGGTATTATGGCCTGGGCGAGTAACTGATTGCACACCAGATGATGCGTATAGGCTTGCAGAAATGCCTCAGCTGAGGCATCCAATAACGGCCCGGGCGACGGTCCGCCGGTATTATTTATCAGGATGTGCACCGCTTTTCGCGTCAGGTATTCATCAACCCTTCTGCGCAATCCTTGCGGATCACCAAAGTCAGCCACCAGGTAATCATGTTCTTGCTGGTGAGATACCGCCAATTCTTGAACAACGGCCTGGAGCTTGTCTTCATTACGCGCGATAAGCGTAATGTGAGCACCCATTCGGGCCAGTTCAAGTGCACTTGCCTTTCCTATTCCCTGGGTACTCCCACACACAATCGCCCGCTTTCCAGTCAGATCCAGATTCATCCTGAGTGTATTGAAAAAAACTTAGTAATTTTAGTCAATAAAGTCGGTTTGAACGCTCTCCGACATAGAACTTTTAAGCCATGGCTATTCGCAGACCATTCAATGTAAAACAATGGATTGCCGACAATCGCGGTCTATTAAAACCTCCCATCGGTAATAAAAATCTTTATGCCGATGCCGGTGATTACATTGTCATGGCCGTGGGTGGTCCCAACGCGCGAAAGGATTTTCACTTTAATGAAACGGAAGAATTGTTTTATCAACTTGAAGGCGACATCAAGGTGACCATTCAGGAAGACGGCAAGGCGGTTGAAATTCCCATTCGTGAAGGAGAAATGTTTTTGCTCCCGTCGCGCGTTCCGCATCAGCCTGCGCGTCCGGCAAACACCGTGGGGCTCGTGATTGAATGCAAACGGGAAGACCCCAATATGCTTGATGGGCTGCAATGGTATTGTGAAAAATGTAACCATTTGCTACACGAATACCGATTCCATCTCGACAACATTGAAAAGGATTTTCTACCGCGGTTCCGTGAATTCTACGGATCAAAAGAACTGAGAACTTGCCAGAAATGCGGAACTGTGATGGACGCTGATCCCCGTTTCGTGTGACATGAAATTCGACGACAGTCTCAAATTCGCCCGTCAGCTCGATCGCGCTGATCCCCTCCGCTCTTATCGTGCAGCTTTTAAGATACCGAAGATCGCGGGAAAGAACGTGATCTACCTGACGGGAAACTCCCTTGGACTTCAGCCGCGCTTAGCTGAAAAATATTTGCAACAAGAGCTTCACGACTGGGCAACACTTGGCGTCGAGGGTCATTTCCATGCCCGGCGTCCATGGCTTCATTATCATCGTTTTACCAAGAAAGCGCTGGCCCGGTTAACAGGTGCCAAAGCATCGGAAGTAGTCGCGATGAATCAACTCACCGTGAATCTGCACCTTATGCTGGCTACCTTTTTTCAGCCCAAAGCGAGCCGATACAAGATTATAGCTGAAGCCGGAGCTTTCTCGTCCGATCAATATGCATTAGAGTCACAACTGAGATGGCATGGGCTCGATCCTAAAGAAGCCCTCATTGAGTTGGCCCCGCGTACCGGTGAATTCACCCTACGCACCGCCGACATTCTTGACGTCATCCACGCAAACCGCGACACGCTGGCGCTCGTCCTGTTGGGCGGTGTACAATATTACACAGGGCAGTTCTTTGACATCAAAAGTATTACGCGTGCCGCTCACAACGCGGGGGCTATTGCTGGATTCGATCTCGCCCATGCGATTGGAAATGTGCCCCTCACCTTACACCGTGATGAAGTGGACTTCGCCGTTTGGTGCAGCTACAAATACCTGAACTCGGGACCGGGCGCTCTGGCAGGCGCTTTTGTGCACGAGAAGCACGGACGCAACGCGGAACTTCCTCGCCTGGCAGGCTGGTGGGGGCACGACGAACAGGAGCGTTTCCAGATGAAAAAGGGTTTTATTCCGATGCCAGGCGCCGATGGATGGCAAGTTTCAAACGTGCCGATATTTCAGGCAGCCTCCCACCTCGCTGCGCTTGAACTCTTTGACCAGGCGGGGATGCATTCCTTGCGCCGAAAGAGCAAACAACTGACCGGGTTCCTGGAATTTCTTCTGCAACAGATTGATCCCGGCGGCCGCTGCTATAACATCATAACACCTGCCGATGTCGAGTCGCGCGGATGTCAGCTTTCCATATATATGAACCGCCACGGGAAAAAGATTTCTGATGCCTTGCTTCGCGAGGGGATCATTACGGATTGGCGGGAACCAAGCGTTATTCGAGCAGCTCCGGTACCCTTTTACAACACATTTGAGGATGTATACGTTTTCGCCACCGTCTTGCGAAGAGAAATGGCAAAACTAAAGTGGCAATAGCGCAACAAAAAACGAGAAATGACATCTCAGAAGCACATTGGCATTGTAGGCGGGGGACTTGTGGGGTCGTTGATGTCGCTATACCTCGCCGAGCGAGGTTATCGCGTGACCGTCTACGAACGCAGGCAAGACCCCCGCGTACACAAAATTGACGGCGGTCGTTCTATCAACCTTGCACTTAGCCGACGCGGCATCAGGGCGCTGGAAGAGGTAGGCTTGGGTCACGTGCTTCAACAAACGGCTATTCCCATGACGGGTAGAATGATGCACGACCTTCACGGCAACCTCACGTTCCAGCCCTATGGGAAAGAAGGGCAGTATATTAATTCGGTTTCGCGCACCGAACTGAACAAGCTCCTGATTGATGCCGCTGAATCGCGCGGCATTCAATTCTTCTTCGAACAACGCTGCCTGCACATAGATATGGCGCAGTCAGTGCTTACCCTGCAGTCTTCGGGATCAACCTATAACAAGAAGCTCGACGCCATTATCGGTGCCGACGGCGCGTTTTCAACCGCGCGTCTAGCCATGCAGTTAACTGATCGGTTCGATTACAGTCAGGATTACATCGACCATGGCTACAAGGAGTTTCTCATTCCTGCGAAAGCTGGCGACGAATTCGCCATGGCAAAAAATGCCTTACACATCTGGCCACGGGAGAGCTACATGCTTATTGCCCTTCCCAATCTCGATGGATCATTCACGGGAACGCTTTTCTTTCCATTTGAAGGTTCTCCATCGTTCCAAAGTCTGCGAGAACCCGAACAGGTTGCAGCGTTCTTCGCCCGTGTATTCCCGGATGCGCTAAGCCTGATCCCCGACTTGCAAGAGCAGTATGCCAACAATCCCACTTCGTCGCTGGTAACCGTTCGTTGTTATCCCTGGCACGTCAACCGGACGTTTCTCCTGGGCGATGCCGCCCACGCCATCGTTCCGTTTTACGGTCAAGGCATGAATGCAGGCTTTGAAGATTGTCGCGTGCTGAACGAACTGCTCATTAGATTCAGCAACGACCTGTCGCAGGCCCTTCCCGAATTTGAGCGTAGCCGGAAGCCTGACACCGATGCTATTGCCGAACTGGCACTGGATAATTTCATTGAGATGCGCGATCTGGTTGGTGATCCGGAGTTCTTACTGCGGAAAAAGATCGAAGCAAGAATCCACCAACTCCACCCCGAGCGGTGGATTCCGTTGTATTCCATGGTCACCTTTCACGAGGAAATCCGCTATTCGGAGGCCCTTAAACAGGGACAACAGCAAAAAAAGATTATGGATCAGGTGATGGGTATACCCGCGATCGAGTCTATTTGGCAGACGTCAGACTTCCAACCACTTCTTCATCAAATAATGGGGGACTGATGTGAATCTTATATTCTTCGTACCGCGCCAGAATTTCGCGGACGTAGTTAACAGGCTCCTCGCATTTGCAATACCCGGTTACCACAACGGGATCCCGGTAATACTTTGGATCTGATTTCTTCAGCAGAAATTCCTCCACATTCGCCCACGACGTCTCATCTCTTTTGTATTTGACGCATAGCTTGCGGGCATCGAGAATGTGCGACAATCCGGTGTTATAAGAGGCCAAAATGAACTTGATCCGGTCATCGGGATTTTTAATACGCTTGGTCCAGTACTTTTGCAGATACGCCAGATACTTCACACCCGCCTTCAAGCTCTCGGAAGGATCATTCACATTGGTGGCCCCGAAACGCTTTGCCGTTTCGGGCATCAATTGCATCAGCCCGCGCGCCCCCGCCCACGATTCACCAACCGGATCGAACTTGGACTCCTGATAAACAACCGATGCAAGCAGGCGCCAGTCCCAGCCGAGTTGCGCAGCACCGGCCTGAATCATTTCATCATAAGGAGAAAGCTTGTTTCCGCCGAGAGAAGAATAATCGCTCTGCAAATGTGTGAGCGCTGTCCTGGGACTTCGGAAGTACTTATTGTAAATAACCATGAACGTTGGCTTTTGCTTGATCGCCGTCAGCCAATCGTCGATTGCCTTCTTTAGATTCGGGGCGTTTTTTCGCATCCCCCAGGCTACCTGCTGAGGAACATTCAATACTGTGCTGATGTCGAGATTAGGATAATAGGCCGAGTTCACCCTGGCCATGATGTGATCCGAAACGGTATAATCAATCTCGCCCAGGGCTACACGCCGAATTAATGATTCGCTTTCAGCCGTGAGTGAATCAGTAGCAATAATGATGTCGCCACCGAGTTCTTCGGACAGGTGTTGCAGTCGCACCAGGTGGCTTGACCCCTCCATCACATAAACCTGCTTGCCGATGAGGTCGACCGGGTCGCGAATGAGGTTATTGTTGATCTCGTCGAGAGAGAGTTTACGCCAGTTCTCGGGTTTGCGCTGCACCAACACCGGGTAAGTGTTATAGTGAGGTCGCGAGAACTCTACATACTTTCGGGTGGTCTTGGTTACCGTTAGCGGAAAAGCGATGATGTCACATTCACCCAGGTTAAGCTGCTCGATGGCCGTTTCCACTCCGGACGTAACTTTAATTTTCAGGGCAACATTGAGTTGCTTGGCCAGCAACTGCAGCAGTTCATACTCATAGCCAATTGGATGCCCCTTATAGATGAAGTAACTGAAAGAATTGTTGTCAACGAGGGCATTGATATAGCCTCGTTTAACGATTGCATCCACGTCCAGGTCGACTTGCGGTTCCCTAAAAACAGGGAAATCGGGTGTTTTTTCGCATGAAAAGCAAATCAGCACCAGTCCAGCAGTCGCGAAAAGCTTCGAAAATGCCTTCATAGAACTCCGAATTTACGGATTTATACGATAACAAAAAACCACAAGCCATACCGTTGTAAACGATTGAGAAGACAGTGTTTTGCGTGTGCCTCTTGTGCATTGAACACCGGACTTTGCTCCGCGGAGATCTGGCACAACGCAGCAGATAGGCGCAGCATTTAATAGCTTCACACACACCAGGCCGGTGAGTATAAAATAAATGAACCCAGCGTTTTAAAAAGATGGAGTAGCGTTGCGTTTTACTCAAAAAAGAACACCCACCGAAGGGTGGGTGTTTGAAGTACGGTTACAATGATATTTACTGATAGCCTCTCTTAGTTAAAGATATATCGTATTCCCAATTGCGCTCTCCACCTGGATAAAAGGTCTGAAGCACTCCATGGATCACCGTTGGTAAGCGCCGGATTATATGTGAAACGAGGCGTGTTGGACGAAAAATCTACTGCTGTCGAGCTGGGATCAGCATCGTTCAAACCTAAATAATTAATGAGCGCAAACTCCTGATTAGCCAACAGGTACTGTTTACCCCAATCTTTGTTGATCATGTTTCCGACATTCAGAATGTCGAGGGATAATTGGAGTTTATTGGTGCTATTCCCTGTTTTGACAGCAAACTCCTGAAGGATTCTAAAATCCAACTGGTGCTGAAAAGGCATCCTGGAGCCATTGCGTTCTGCATACTGCCCTCTTCTCTCCTTCAAATAGCCATCGCCTTCGATGAATGCGTCAAGTGAAGCCCATTGTTCTGCCGGAGTTACCGTGACTGCACTTGGGCCAGTCCCTACGGTATAAGAGACAAGATTTATCTCCGATTGATTCGCAGGTACGTAGACCAAATCATTGGAAGTCCCGTCATAGTTCAAATCCCCATTGTAGCGGTACGATATAGCTTGCCCAGACTGCCCGTTATAAAACAACGATACTTGCGTTGCCATATGGTTGTTAAGGTACTCTTTCCTGTAGGCGACAAAACCCGACACGCGAGATCCCGCGCTATAGTTACTCCTCGTTTCGTCCAAAGCATTAAGGCCATTTATGCTGTTCACAAAGCGCCAGTTCGAGTAAGCAACGCTTGAGGTGCCCGAATTCAAGTCTTTCGCATCACCATATGAGTATGCCACCGATCCTGACAAACCATGACTCAGTTCCTTAACGACCTGCACCACGAAATTGTAGGTGTATCCTTTGTTGGTGTTCTCGATTTTGATTATTTCATCATAGCCTGCATCAATCCGTCCTGAGTTATTATAGCCGTTGTTAAGTGGACTGGTACTAGTGGTCGTATATCTTGGTCTGGTATCCGGACCCGCGAAAGTAAAGCCTGTCTGCTCCTGCCTATTGAGGTTTGTAAAATTGACATTGTTATACGTCTTGCTAAAAACAGCCTCTACTGTGGCTACCAGGCCCCAAGGCAGTCGCTGGTCTACCGCGATATTGCTTCTGAACACTTGAGGGAACTTGAATTCTGGTGCAATGACGTTTATTGCGCCGCCACCAGCCGTAGCTCCTACGTCTTCAGCTGTGGGCTGCGAAAATGGATCGGTGCTGTAGGTGATCCCGTTCGTGAGCGGATTGGCGCTCGATGCTGAACTGCCGGTGCTATAGGTGCCATTGAGTGCACCATTGTTGGAAAATTGATTGGACACCCAAACGAAAGGTACTCTTCCGGTGAACAAACCCGTTCCGCCGCGGATCTGAGTAGTCTTGTCACCATTGACATCAAAGTTGAAACCGATTCTTGGTGACCAGAGAATTCTTGTTTCGGGAACAACGCCAGTTTCCCCTTCTTCACCATAGACCTGATTGAACTGGTCATTGGCCATTGGGTTGTCTGGAAAAATTGGCAAGTCCAGACGCAAGCCACCCGTGAGTTTCAACTTTTCAGTGACCTGGAATTCATCCTGAACATAAAGTCCTAATTGATAAGCGTTAAAAGCTGCTGCGCCACCAGTCTGAAAAGCGCCATCATCGTCAGCAAAAGAATAGCCGATTTGATAGAATGTCGGCGCAATCGGCGTGGCCGTGGCCTGAGATTCAAAATCCTCCAGGGTCTTAAAGGCATAGTTGCCAAAGATGTTCTGCACAAAGAGATTATAGAATTTGTAGAACTCGTTGTGTGTACCGATAGTCACGGTATGGTTGCCATTGTATATCGTGAAATCATCGTCTATTGTGAAAATGTCCTGATTTAATTCGTTGGCTACTGAAGAGTTCTCCGATCCGAATACAATAGTCCGGCCGGTGGGCGCTCCCAGGTTTATCAGTGTGTACGGGAAGGAGTTGCCCAGAGGTTCGCGATCATCCTTCACAGTAGTATAACCGATCAAAAGCCTGTTGCCAAACCGAGATCCAAAAATGCTGTTCAACTCAAGGCCCGACGAATTTGTCGTAGACGGAAAATAGACACCGTTATTGTAGAATCTCAGCTGATTTGTCGACCTGCTGTTGTCGATATTTTCTCCGTAGGTATAGCTGTGACGCAACGACAGTTTATGCTTGCTGTTGATGTTCCAATCCAGCTTTACCAGGAACTTATCGCTATTCGTCTCATCATTAATTGTCTGATAACTTCCAGGGTCGTAATCAGGTGCAATACTTTTCAACGTTGCAATAGTCCTGTTCACTTCGTCGAGCGTAATATTTGACTCTGGTGAGCCCGGCTCAAAGGCGAGCGGAGTTTTCTGACGGGTGATCTCGCCATTTACGAAAAAGAATAGCTTATTCTTGATTATCGGCCCGCCCAGTCGAAATCCTGCCTGATAATCGGAATACTCAGGATACTTCACTTCCGCAGCAGTGTTGGGATTGTTTTTGCCGACCAAACTTTGATTGTTTCCAAAATAATATGCGGAACCTTGAAAAGTGTTGGAGCCACTCTTTGTCACTGCGTTTATACCACCTCCTGTAAAGCCACTTTGGCGTACATCGTAAGGCGCAATATTTATGGTAAATTCTTCGATGGCATCAAGGCTAATCGGCTCTATACCCGTCTGACCACCATTTGTTCCTGATGAACTGAGGCCGAATACGTCATTGCTTACAAGGCCATCGATTGAGAACTGATTATAACGGTTGCTACTACCCGCGAATGAAGTTCCATTTCCCGAGATATTGGCCATGGGACTAAGCTTCGTAAAATCCCTTAAGCCTCTGCTAATAGTCGGAACCGTCTGAATGGTCCTGTTATTTATATTCGATGAGGCACCTGTGCGATCGGAGCTGAAAATGTCGTTGCGTTCTGATGTGACGACCACTTCATTGAGTTCAGTGCTTACATCTTCCAGCTTCCCGTTCACGTTTGCCGCAACGCCCAGGCTAAGGTAAATGTTACCGGACGATTGTTCTTTGTAACCAACGAAGGTTATCTTCACCGTGTAAGGTCCTCCAACGCGCATACCGGGGATGGTGTACTTCCCGCTAGCTGACGCCACCGTACCGTACGTCGTACCAGAAGGTGTATGTGTCGCCACTACAGTGGCCCCAGGCAGCGGCTCTCCCTTGGAATCGGTGACCATACCTGTTAGCGAGGAAGTCGTGACCTGAGCCCACACGCCAAGCGATGCAAACAGAAGGCCTGCAATCAGTAGAAGTCTGCTCATAAAGTGTATTTAGGTTAGATTGGTAGCGGTAAAAGTACCGTAAGCACCACATTTAAGCTTTAAACCCGCTTTAAATCTTTCAACATTTTATTTACAATATCTTAACAAACCGTTGCGAATCCCAGGGACAATCGCCGATGCCTATCGACTGGTGAAACCATTCATAAAAAAACGAACCTTCGGTTCTTCAAGAATGATTTATTTAATTGCTATCGTCTCCATTCCTAAACAACTGTATGCGGCAGATTCTATTGCTTTTCATTCTCGTTACATCGTTTGCAAAATTGGCAATCGGTCAACCAGACATCAGCTATTACCTTCCCGAAGGCATCACTTTCCACCCGTCGGTGCCGACACCCAAATCCGTAATTGGCCACGAAGTCGGTGAATGGCATGTTACCCATGACCGCCTCGTTAACTACATGTATGCGCTCGACAAGGCGTCGGATCGGGTGAGCCTTGAAGTCACCGGTCAGACCTATGAAGGCAGGCCCATGCTGCTGTTAACGATAACATCGCCGAAAAATCACGAACGCCTGGAAGAGATCCGTCAGCAGCACCTGGCGTTGTCTGACCCCGCACGTGCCGGGTCGGTTGACACCAAAGCGATGCCGGTTGTTTTTTACATCGGCTTTAGTATCCATGGAAATGAGGCCAGCGGCGTTAACGCCGGCCTGCTTGCAGCATATTATTTCGCTGCGGCACAAGGCCCCGAAATAGAAAACTACCTCAATAACACGGTGATCCTATTCGACCCCTCCTATAACCCCGACGGCATGCAGCGTTTCAGCAGCTGGGTCAACGCCCGCAAGAGCATCGTGACGGCAACCGATCCCAACGACACTGAACACAATGAGGCCTGGCCCGGTGGCCGGTTCAATCACTACTGGTTCGATCTGAATCGGGATTGGCTGGTCGCCCAACACCCGGAATCCCGGGCCCGTGTGAAGACCTTCCAGCGTTGGAGACCTAACGTGCTTACGGATCACCATGAAATGGGAACGAATTCGTCTTTCTTTTTTCAGCCAGGTGTTCCCGCCCGCATGCATCCACTCACGCCGGAAAAGAACCTTGAACTGACCAAACAAATTGGCACTTATCACGCCAAGGCGCTTGACGATATCGGTTCTTATTACTTCACGCAGGAGGGATACGACGACTTTTATTACGGCAAGGGATCGACTTTTCCTGACGTGCAGGGCGCCATTGGAATACTCTTTGAACAAGCCAGTTCTCGTGGCCACTCGCAGGAAAGCATCAACGGCACATTGACATTTCCATTTACGATACGAAATCAATTTGTTACCGCATTGAGCTCGCTGAAGGCTGTTAACGCCATGCGCGAAGATCTGCTGAATTATCAGCGCCAATTTTATCGCGATGCATTGACGGAGGCGGGTAAGGATGCCACGAAGGCATATGTATTCAGCGCGTCCAAAGATGCCATGCGCACATTTCACCTGGCGGAGGTTTTGACCCGGCAGGACGTCGACGTGTACAGGCCCGCGTCCAATATCACCCAAGGCGGGAAGACTTTCTCTGCGAATAGCAGCTACGTTGTGCCGCTGAATCAAAGACAATACAAACTGATCAAAAGCATGTTTGAGAAACGAACCTCATTCAAAGACAGTTTGTTTTATGACATTTCGAGCTGGACGCTGCCGCTGGCGTTTGGCGTGGATTATGAAGAACTTCGTGCCCTCCCGTCGTTGGGAGAAAAGCTCTCCGACCTTAAAATGCCGATCGGCAGACGGATAGGGGACAAATCTGAATATGCTTACGTATTCGAATCGTATGGATACTATGCTCCGCGCGCGATTTACAAATTACTGAGTCAAGGCATCCGCATCAAGGTCGCCAGTGATCCGTTCTACCATGCCGATGGTACGCGTTTCGAACGCGGCGCCATTCTGATCCCGGTCAGTGGTCAGGACAAGCAACCGGATCAGATCGAATACATCATAAATGATATTGTCAATAAAGACGGTATCGATGTATACGCTTTTAAGACCGGCTTAGATTATCGGGGCGTGAGTCTTGGCAGTAGCTCTTTCCTGCCCTTGAGGAAACCGGTGATCGCGATGATTGTTGGAGACGGGATCTCCGCCACCGATGCTGGCGAAATCTGGCATATGCTCGATACGCGTTTTGGCATTCCGTTAACGCTTTTGCCCACGAACGTGCTTGAACGCGCGTCACTCGCGCGCTACACTACCATCATACTGCCACCCACTATGGGTCCAATCGGTATTTCAGATGCTACAAAAGAGAAGCTGAAAAGCTGGACACAACAAGGAGGAACCGTGATCGGCTTCGAAAATGCGCTCTCCTGGCTAAACAATGCAGGTTTCGGAAAATTTGAGATGAAGAAAGAAGAAGACAAGAAAGAGATGAAGCCCCGACCCTATGGAGACATCGATGAATACACTGGCGCGCAGGAAACCAGTGGTGCGATTTTTGAAGCCCAGGTAGACCTGACGCATCCGCTGTTGTACGGCTATACGAGTCCGAAGTTGCCGTTGTTTAAATCAAACAATCTCTTTATGGAAAAATCGAAAGGTGCCTATAGCAATCCAATGGTGTACACCGCGTTGCCACTCATGAGCGGGTACATTTCAAAGGAAAACTATGCCCTGGCGAAGCAGAGTTCCGTAGTGGGTGTAAGTGCGCTGGGACAAGGACGCGTGATCGGATTCACAGACAATTTGTGCTTCCGCGCATTCTGGTTGGGTACGAATAAGATCGTATTGAATGCCATTTACTATGGTGCCTCACTAAATGTCGCCTCGGCCCGGTAGTCTTGACAAACAAAAGCGAAGTGAAAAATATGTCTCGGGTACTCAGAAACATTATTTGCGCCACCCTGATGTTTTCAGCGGCAACTCTACACGCGCAGTCGGTGAAGGTAATGACCTACAACATTCGCTACGATACGCCTGTCGATAGCGCGAACCAATGGGGCAAGCGGACTTCGAAGGTATACGCACTGGTGAAAAAGTACGATCCTGATATTCTGGGTATTCAGGAAGCCCTGCACAGCCAGGTGATTGACCTCATCGGGAACCTGGGAGAGTACGCATACATTGGCGTGGGTCGCGACGACGGAAAAACGAAAGGGGAATATTCGGCCATCCTGTATAAAAAGAGCCGGTTCACCATCACCCGGGAAGGGACTTTTTGGTTGTCGCCTACCCCTGCCGTTGCTGGCAGCAAAGGGTGGGATGCGGCGATCACCCGAGTGGCCACCTGGGCGATTATGAAGGAAAACACCACTGGCAAAACGTTCTTCGTGCTGAACACACATTTTGATCACATAGGGAAGGAAGCCCGGCGGCAGAGCGCCCTTATCATCAAAAAGCGTGGCGCCGAACTGGCCGGCGGGCTTCCCGCGATTGTCACGGGTGACCTGAATTGTACGCGGGAAGAACCTCCGTACGAGGCCATCATGGGAAGTGAGGGCCTGTCTCTACAGGATCCCGCGCCATCGCCGGCTCCCGGCACATTTTGTAGCTTTAAAGTTAACTCGATTGCCTGCCGGCCGATCGATTACGTACTGCACACGGCGGAGTGGAAGGCTTCCGGCTATCAAGCTATCACCGACCATGACGGAAAGGTTTATCCTTCGGACCATTTGCCTGTAATGGTTCAATTGACAAAGCCTTAGGCCCTGACCGAATCTCCTGTTTCGCGGGGAAGCCCTTCTTCCTCTATCTCACTTGTAAACATCGGTCCACGAAGTTTGACGAGCTCGTTAAATAGCAGCGTTGCTACGGCAGTGCTCATCCGTCCCGGCAAGACGTTTGTTTCTCCGTCACGTCATTGCAGGTTGAGACGACTAATTAGGACAAGGCTATCCGGCAATCAGCGTCGATGCGTACGTTTCCGCCACTTCGTCCAGCACTGCCAGAATATCTTTTTCGTTCTCCAATTCAACGAGGCGGGTGCGGAAAGGTTTGAAATCCGGAAGGCCTTTAAAGTAGTTAGCATAGTGCCGGCGCATTTCGAATATGCCCAATCGGTCTCCCTTCCATCGTATGGAAAACAACAGGTGCTTTCGCGTCACATCGATGCGTTCAAATATGTCTGGCGGCGATACGATCTCGCTGTACCTGGCGTAACGCTTGATCTCATTAAAGATCCACGGATAACCAATTGCAGCGCGACCAACCATAACGCCGTCTACCCCGTAACGATTCTTGTATTCCACTGCCTTCTGGGGAGTGTCGATGTCGCCGTTTCCAAAAATAGGTATACGCATGCGTGGATTCTCTTTGATCCTGCCGATGAGTGTCCAGTCGGCTGTGCCTTTGTACATCTGCACACGCGTCCGTCCATGTATTGTCAGCGCCTTGATACCAATGTCCTGAAGTCGTTCGGCAACCTCCACCACATTGCGGGTGTTGTCATCCCATCCCAACCTGGTCTTCACGGTAACGGGGAGGCTGGTGGCCTTCACGATCTCTTCCGTCATCTTAACCATCTTGGGTATGTCCTGGAGGAGGGCGGCACCTGCGCCACGGCATGCGACGGCTTTCACGGGACATCCATAATTGATGTCGATTAAGTCCGGTCCGGCTTCGGCAGCAATCTCGGCCGAGCGTACCATGTTGCCGATATCGCCACCAAACAACTGAATGCCAATGGGTCGTTCGTATTCAAAGATGTCCAGTTTCTGTCGGCTCTTGGCGGCATCGCGGATGAGGCCTTCGGAAGAAATGAATTCCGTGTACATCAGATCAGCGCCATTCGCCTTGCAAACCATGCGGAATGGCGGATCGCTAACGTCCTCCATCGGCGCCAGTAAGACGGGAAAATCGTCCAGTTCGATGTTGCCTATTTTTACCATCTTTGGGTGCAAAGATAGCGACTTTCAAGAATGTTCAGCCAAGGCACGTTGATATCAGACAGAACACCGGTATGGTCACTGCTGAGGATCACCATTACGCTACTCACCGGCATTCTCGCCGGATCATTTGTGGCTATTCCGCTTGCTGCATACGTTTACGGCATCGATGTAACGTACAATGACAATCCTGATCTATCGATGGCCATGCCTTTACTGTTCACACAAGGCGTAGTGAGTTTTATCAGTTTCATCGTATTTCCGATCATTCACATTACCGCATTGGAGCATAAGCCGTTGACGCCATTGGTCGACCGCCGCCTCCACCTGACTCAAACGCTTTTGCTGGTCGCCTTGCTTGGACTGGTCTTCCCGATCGCGATTTCCCCTTTGGCCGAATGGAACGCGAACCTCAAGTTTCCGGAGTTTATGGGAAGCTTCGAGCAATGGGCACGTCAACAGGAAGACGTGTTGGCTCAGATGACCGATGTGGTCACCAGCTTCAGCACGATTGGTGACTTGCTGATTGCCTTGCTGGTGATGGCGGTATTCGCGGGCATTGGCGAGGAACTTGTGTTTCGGGGGATGATTCAGAATGAACTCTGGCGCGGCACCAATAACATTCATCTCGCCATCTGGACCTCTGCCTTTGTATTCAGCGCCATTCACCTGCAATTCTTTGGGTTTGTTCCCAGGTTGTTGTTGGGTGCACTTTTCGGATACCTGTATTACTGGTCGGGCAATCTTATCGTTCCCATAGCGGCGCACTTTGTGAATAACGCCTTCGGTGTGGTCATGAGATATCTGTATAATATTAAGGCGATTTCAACCGATGTTGAAGAAGTCGACTCAGCGCCCTGGAGTTTGGTGGTGATTTGCATCGTCCTGGCGGGTGTCTTGCTGTATCAGGTCCGCAAGCTTTATTTGAATGCACCGGGCACCGCTTCTGACAAGTCATATTAACCTGCGCACCATAATTTTTTCGCTAGTGAACGCTCCTCTTCGAAAGTACAATAACCTTACACAGCGCATCATAGCAGGTCTGCTTGGCTCGGCGGCAATTATCACAGGAGTTTGCGTAAACGAATGGACTTATTGCGCCGTGTTCTTTATCATTTGCCTTTTCTCGTTGCTTGAATTCTACAAGCTTGCCGGGCTCGATGGCCTGGTGCCTCAAAAATGGTTCGGCACCTTATGCGGCGTGGCCATTTTCCTGTTGTCTTTTTTTATTGAAAAGGGCGACATCTCCTACCGCTTCTACTTTCTCATATTTCCCATCGTGTCTTGTGTATACATGATCAAACTGTACAAAAAGTTTGAGCGTAAACCGTTTACAAACATTGCCTTCACTTTCCTTGGGATCGTTTATGTGGCGATTCCTTTTGCGTTGCTGAACGTGGCTGTATTCAATGATGACCATGCGTACAACTTTGAGATCATGGTCGGCTGCCTGTTTATCCTCTGGGCCAGTGATACCGGCGCCTACTTCGCAGGCACATTCCTCGGTAGGCGTAAACTTTTCGAGCGGATCTCACCGAAAAAATCGTGGGAAGGTTTTTTTGGAGGTGCGCTACTCGCGCTGATTTTCGCCTACGGCCTGTCGGTCTATTTGAACACCTTGTCCGTGGAGCAATGGATGATCATTGCCGTGATCATCATCGTCGGTGGCACGTTTGGAGACCTGGTGGAATCCCTCCTTAAGCGCAGCATCGAAATCAAAGACTCAGGCACAGCGATTCCCGGTCATGGGGGCTTCCTCGACCGATTCGATGGACTGCTCATCTCCGCACCCTTCATTGTTGCGTATCTGGAGATATTCTAGCGCCAAATTTCCTTTGACGCGCGGCGCTCAACGCCAAACAAAATTTACCTACTCACATTTGGCCGGAATGTTCTTAGGCTCAGCGCCATAAGTCGCTTTTTTAAAGGAAATTGCATTCGCCAGACCGAAATTCAGGTAACTTTGCAACCGTTTTCGACGTGATTTTTTTATCCCCGTCGGCGGCCCAGCTTAGTGACCGGTCGGACGGCCAGAAACAAAAACTTTTAACTGCGATAAGAGAACATTATGGCATACTTAGAACCCGCTCCATTAAAGGACAAAGAGAATCCATTTGAAGCAATGATGTCGAGGTTTCAAAAGGCCTCACAGATACTTGGTCTTGAAGAGGAAATATACAACGTACTGAAGAATCCGGCCCGTCAGGTTATAGTATCCCTGCCGGTAACGATGGACGATGGTGCTATACGGGTGTTCGAGGGTTATCGCGTTATACACTCTACCATATTAGGTCCGTCAAAGGGGGGCATTCGCTTCGATCCGCATGTGAACCTTGACGAAGTTAAGGCACTCGCCGCCTGGATGACCTGGAAGTGCGCGGTGGTCGACATTCCATATGGTGGAGCGAAAGGCGGCGTAGCTTGCAATCCCAGGGAGATGTCGTCCGGAGAGATCGAGCGACTCATGCGGGCTTATACACAAGCCATGGCCGACGTTTTCGGACCCGACCAGGATATTCCTGCTCCGGATATGGGAACCGGTCCGCGCGAGATGGCGTGGCTCATGGATCAGTACTCGCGAAACAAGGGAATGACCACCCACGCCGTGGTAACCGGTAAGCCACTCGTTATGGGTGGCTCGTTAGGACGCACTGAGGCAACGGGACGTGGTGTCATGGTATCTGCCATGGCTGCTATGGAGAAACTAAAAATCAATCCATACAAGGCCACTACTGCCGTGCAGGGATTCGGCAACGTTGGTTCATGGGCTGCCCGTTTGCTCGGCGAGCGTGGACTAATGGTTCAGGCCGTGAGCGATCTTTCAGGTGCCTACTATAATGAGAAGGGCATCGACGTTGACAAAGCCATTCAATATCGCGATAACAAGAAGGGCTCGCTTGAAGGATTCGAGGGCGCCGAAAAGATCAAGGCCGACGATTTGTTGACGCTCCCCGTAGACGTGCTCGTTCCGGCGGCAACAGAAGACGTCATCACCAGTTCCAACGCGGCTGATATTAAGGCTAAATTGATTGTGGAGGGCGCCAATGGACCGACCTCGTCTAAGGCCGATAACATCATTAATGACAAAGGGATTATGGTAGTACCGGACATCCTCGCGAATGCAGGTGGCGTAACGGTCTCGTATTTCGAATGGGTGCAGAACCGACTCGGCTACAAATGGACGGCCGATCGCGTGAATCGCCGTTCCGATCGCATCATGAAAGATGCCTTTACGAATGTGTACAAGGTTTCGCAGCAATACAATGTGCCCATGCGTATTGCGGCTTATATGGTCGCCATCGATAAAGTCGCGAAGACGTATAAGTATCGCGGCGGATTCTAGTCTCCATCGCTTATACGTATCGTTGCCCGGCAATTTCTATGCCCCCACCCGGTGAGGAATGGTTTTCTCACCCCATCCACAATCTGAAATCCTAACTCCGTCCCCGCAACCGTGTTTCCTTCGGTAAAAGGAGGATTTTAAAGAACGGCCGCTTTTTTGCCTCTGTATTGTGGAAAACGGATTCTATAGTTATGACTAAAGTAGACAAAGTAATATATACGGATGGTGGCCAGGTCACCGTAACCGATTCTATTTTTCATGTGCGAAAACATGACTACAAACTAGATGGCATTATCAAACACGGACTCTATGTGATGCGGCCCAGTCGGCTGCCGGCAATACTCATGGTCTTGTTGGGGCTGGTATTAATGGTCGTTGGGTTTGGGGGCTGGGTCCCTGCTGACACCATGCGGGATATTTACATTGGCCAAACGGCTATCGGCGTGAATACTATGGCCATGGCTATGGGCGGTATTATTGCGTTGATCGGCGTAATAACGATTGGGCTTCTCAAAGACCGGTATGCCGTGCGAATTTCGACGGCCGAAGGCGAAAGAAATGTCGTGGTGAGTTCACGCAAGGAATACATCACGCAGATTGTTGATGCATTGACCACGTCACACTACGGCATGCCATCACAACCTATTGCGGCGGTCCGGTTTTAAACGTCGCAAGTTCGGTGCTTTGGTTTCATCGGTAACGAACGGTGTTTCTCAAAATTGATTTCTCCGAACACAATGATTACTTAACTCGCTGGCGGGCAAACCGAAGGGGCAGATCATGATGGTCGGCCCCTTTTCTCTTTCACTAAAGGTAATTTCATAATTAACTCCTACCTTTAACCCCATTTGTTGCTTATAAAACTTTTAAGTTCATTAATCAGACGCTTCGATGACCATTCATAGAGAAGGCCGTGTGCTTCTTTTTGTGCTGCTTGTTATTCTCTTCGCAGTAAACTGGGTTTTTGCTTATTTCTTTCCTGCTCATACGCTCATTCAGAATGTTCTGCTGATTGCCTGCATCGTTTTTTATCTCATCATCTTACAGTTTTTCCGCAATCCACTTTTTCCGATTCAAAAGAATGACAAGCAAGTCCTTGCACCAGCCGATGGCAAGGTGGTGGTGATTGAAGAAACCGTTGAAACAGAATACCTCAATGAACGGCGACGCCAGGTTTCCATTTTCATGTCGCCTGTGAATGTACACGTTAACCGCATGCCTGTTGCCGGAACCGTGAGTTACTACAAGTACCACATTGGAAAATACCTGGTGGCGTGGCATCCTAAGTCAAGTACTGAGAATGAGCGCACGACAGTGGTGGTGAAAATGAAGAACGGTGTAGAGATTCTGTTTCGGCAAATAGCCGGGGCGTTAGCCCGGCGCATTAAATGCTACGTTAGGGAGAATCAGTCTTTTCAACAGGGCGATGAATTTGGTTTTATCAAGTTTGGTTCGCGTGTGGATCTCTTCCTTCCTCTTGATGCAAAAGTGGTGGTCAAAATTGGTGATGTCACAAAAGGTGGCCGTACCGTGATCGCGGAGTTAAGTTAGTATCGCTCCCGTTGCGAGTTCCCGTCTGCATCACTGGTTAACATCATGGCTCCTGCTTTTGTCAAATTGCAGGATACTTTCTATAACGATGGTGTTCAGGAATGTGCCGCAGTGCTCATAGGACAACACGCGGGTTCGCCGGGAAGAAATCCAACACACGCGGAGGCTCGCGGAGCTTTTGAGCTACTGGCCGCACGTTGGTTTTTAGTTGCGTACCTGGAATATAGATTGGGAAGGGCCGCTCTTTGGGGATGATTAAATCCGGAGTCATAGGAGCACTGCGACTCGTTCGGGAATGCTTCGATGCTACGCATCGAGGGTCGTTGAATCAGCCATCAAAGAAATGCACTATCTGGTCGCTGCAAAACTAGGTCATTTTCAATCCAGCGCATTTGATATCGGTGCGTAGCATCGAAGCATTGCCTGTCGCGGCGCTGTGCTCCTATGGCTCCGGATTGAACCACCTACAACGAGCTGCCCTGTCTTGCTATATTCCGGGTACGCAGCTAAAAACCAACGTGCGGCCAGTAGCTCAAAAGCGCCGAGTAGGCAAGAGGGACTTTCACCCTCAAGCCTCTCACAGAACCGTACGTGAAGCTCTCGCTTCATACGGCTCGTGTTATTCTTTTATAAGTCGTCATACCAACTGTCCAGTGGTAGAACAGATCGGGTCGACGGGTATGAAGGGCAACAAGGAGCCGTTGTGAGGCTCTAAAGCCAGTCTTGTGCTTCCTCATTAACCATTTAACCAGTCGACTGTCAACATACACCATGGTGTTTCTTAGTTGTCGCTTCCCAAAGAGTCCAAAGTAGTTGATCCAGCCACGTAGTTTGCTATTCAATTTATGAGCGAAGTATTCGGGGTCCAGAGTGGTATTGTGCCAGTCTGCGCAGGTGCGGATCTCGTCCCTTATGCGCGTTTGATTTTCCCTACTGATCTCACCCGTGAACAGGGTGTAACTTCGTCCTTGCTGATGTGTGCTGGGTACTTTCCTTGGTTGAAAGCTAAAGCCTAAGAAGCCAAACTGCGACTTGTCGTGAAGCGCTTTCCGACGGTAGTCTTTACAATAGACTATTTTGGTCTTTTGCTCATTCAATCGCAGCTTTACTTCTGTGAGGCGGGTCTTTAGAGTAGCGAGTATGTGCTGTGCTTCTTGTTCTGAGCCACAATGAAGTATCATGTCGTCTGCATATCTGACGAAGGTTACTGATGGGTAATGTGTCTTCAGCCATTGATCAAGGGCAAAGTGCAGATACAGGTTGGCTAGAAGCGGGCTGATCACGCCGCCTTGCGGAGTGCCTTTCCCATTTGACTCTTCTATCTCCCCAGTCGGCAACTGAACCTTCATCTCCAGCCAGCGCTTTACATACAAGCTTACCCACTTTTCCTCCATCATCGCTTCTACTGCCTTCAGCATTAATCCATGATCGATCTCGTCGAAAAACTTGGATATGTCTATGTCAACAACCCAATCCTTTTCCCGTACGTTCTTTCTCACTTCCATCAATGCATCACGGCTGCTCTTCATTGGGCGATATCCATAAGAGTTTTCATGGAATTTTACGTCGATGCGTTTTTCCATGTAGTCTTTAACTACTTCCTGCGCTATCCGATCCCGCATGGTTGGAATGCCAAGTTTCCTTTTACTCCCATCCTTTTTGGGTATCTCGATCCGTTTAACTTCGCGTGGAAAGTAACTCCCCGAGGCCATCCGATTCCAGATCACATACAGTTCCCTTTCAACCCCTTTGGATTCGAACTCCGCCCAACTTTCATCATCCACTCCTGGTGTTTTCCCGCCCTTTCTTACCTTCTGGTAGGCTTTCGCCACCATCTCGTAAGTAATAGGAATGACTCTTCTTACGTGAACATCCATCTAAATCATTCTCCTTTAAGAGTTGTTTAATTGTTGATCACTTAAATAACCCAGACCCTTCGCTCCTTTCCTGTTACAGAACATCTTCACTACTATGATCTGGTCCGACTTCCTGAAAGCTTGAGCTACTCCTTACGTGAGTCTTCGTCCTATCTTCCTTGTCGGACGCTCGTTTCTGGAGTGAAGTCCAAGTTCATCTTTCAGGACCTCCTATGTTCTCTTTTAGAGCCTGTGCCAATGTCATGCTGCCTGTATGGCGGTAGGGATGCGGCCAGTATGTTCAGGTGTCCGCCGCACTTATCATCTCTCCACGGAATGAGAGCATTTTTCCTCTACGTCTTAAGAGTTTTCGTCACTTCATCGGCAGTTCACTTGCGTTCATCTCTTTGGCACTCACCTGCGCCTTCTCGGCGCTTTTCCCTAACCGTTCAATACCAACTTCTTACGATGTCAGCACCGTAGGGTGGTTTAGTGACCCTCCTGATAAGATGTCACTGATGAGCCATTTTTTTTTCATCATCTCTAAAAGAACTTCATAGCACAATCCG